>Ga0181521_10000051_pt1 | contig 128202 bp, 102 predicted proteins | sample PEATcosm2014_Bin_32_FD_119764 | JGI IMG/M metagenome (GOLD analysis project Ga0181521, IMG submission 119764) | Peatland microbial communities from MTU Mesocosm Facility, Houghton, MI, USA - PEATcosm2014_Bin02_60_metaG | ecosystem: Environmental > Terrestrial > Soil > Wetlands > Peat | place... | reverse complement strand
TTAGGATACCGAGGTATGGAAAGGAAACCAAGCGATTCTGGCGAGATTCCCCTGATCTGATAAAAAAACTGCAACGCCAATTAGGCCGCTCAAAAACTATGCGGCATTAGGCAATCCTGCCTGGCAATCCTGCCTGCAGCCGGCTTTTAGCCGGCTTCCGCGGAATAGCGCGAGTGTCGCCGCCTGAAAGGCGTCCCCAGAGGGGACCCCAGCCAGGATCGGCTGCCCCACTTGGCATGACGTTTCTCAATATGCAACCGAACGGTTGCATATTTCGGCGGGTTATCGTAATATGCAACCAGGAGGTTGCATATTATCGTGTCCGAGTTGAACCAGATCCAGCGCTCCACCCTCATTCGCGCGCCGCGCTCCCGCGTCTGGCGCGCCCTCACCGACATCGCCGACTTCTGCCGTTGGTTTTCGGCGGAAACCGACGACCCGGCTTTCAGCCCCGGCGCCCACGTCCGATTCCGCTCTACTTATCCCGGCCCGAATTACAAAATGGCATTCTCCGTGATCATCGAGGAAATGATTGCCGAACAGAAATTTTCGTGGCGCTGGCACCCCGGCGCGAAGCTGCCCGGCGAGGACGTTTCGGGCGAGCCGATGACGGCGGTCACGTTCACGCTGGAGGACGTCGAAGGGGGAACACAGGTCACCGTGACCGAGATCGGGTTCGATCTGCTGTTCGCGGCCCGCCGCGAGCGCGCATTCAAAGACAACGACAGCGGCTGGAAGGCGCAGATGGCCGCTTTCGAGCGGTACTTCAGTGAAGGCGCCTGATACCCGAATCGCCGCGTCGTCCGCGCTTTTCGCCGCTTTGGGCGATCCCATCCGCCTGCGGATCGTGGTCCGGCTGTCGCGTGGCGAGCCGCTTTCCATCACGGAGCTCGCCTCGGGCACCGAAGTGACGCGCCAGGCTGTCACCAAGCACCTGCATGTCCTGGCCGCGGCGGGTGTCGCAACTTCAGCCCGCCGCGGCCGGGAAGAGCGCTGGTCGCTCGATCAGAGGCAACTCGCGCAGGCGCGGCAGTTTCTCGACCGCATTGCGCAACAATGGGACGATAGACTAGCGGGCCTCAAGGCCCTGGTGGAAGAATCATAGCCGCTGTGCGCCTGCTATTGTGAATCCATGGCCGCTACCGAATCCACCATGCTGGAGCTGGGAACCGCCGCTCCCGATTTTTCTCTGTCCGACGTAGTCTCTGGAAATACGATTTCTCTCGCTTCCTTCGCCGGCGCGAAGGGGCTGCTGGTGATGTTTCTTTGTCCGCACTGCCCCTACGTGAAACACGTTCAGTCCGCGCTGGCAGCCGTGCTGAAAGAGTACGCCAATGCGCCGCTCGCCATTGTCGCCATCGGCTCCAACGATGCGGAGCAGTTTCCCGAAGACAGTCCCGACGGTCTGCGCGCGCAAGCCGCCGAATTGGGTTTTCGATTCCCCTATTGCTACGATGAATCGCAAGCCGTCGCAAAAGCTTACCGCGCCGCCTGCACGCCGGATTTCTTCCTTTTCGACGAGGCTCGCCAGCTGGTTTACCGCGGCCAGATGGACGGTGCGCGCCCGAAGAACGATATTCCCGTCACGGGAAAGGATCTGCGGGCGGCCATCGACGCCGTGCTGGCGGGCCGCCCCGTCAATCCGGTGCAGCGGCCCAGCCTGGGCTGCAATATCAAATGGAAGAAAGGCAACGAGCCGGCGTATTAAGCGGTCCTTAACAGGCTCCTGAAAAAGGCACATAGGCCGCCGATAAACGCAGATCAACGCAGATAAACGCAGATAGGTTGTTTGCTTTACATCGGCGTTTATCGGCCTTCATCGGCGGCTGGGTCTTTTTCTTCAGCATCCTGCTAATTCAGCTTGAAGGTGAAGGTCAGTTTGGTGATTATTTCAATCGGATCGCCGTTCAATTTGCTCGGCGCGTAAATCCATTGCCAGGCCGCCTCCACCGCGGCGTGCACTAGCAGCGGATTGCCACTTTTCACCTTGACTTCCTTGATGCGTCCGTCGGCTCCGACCACGCATTCCAGCTCCACGACTCCGGAGACCCGCGCAGTCCTGGCGAGCTGCGGATAGGGCGGCTCGACGCGATGTATAAGCGCGCCGAGCACTACGTTGCCACCTTCTCTGTAGCGATGGATCACCGGGGTTGGATCGGGCGCCTTAACGACGGCGACCGGCGGCCGTGGAGGTGCGACGGTGAAGGCGCTATTTGGGATACCGTCCGGGAAGCCTCCCGCAAATCCAGTGTTCGACCCGTTGCTTGATCCGACGGGCGAACCCACGACGCCGGTGTAGATGGGCTCGTCCACGATTTTGGGGACGCCTGTCGGAACTGTGGTTGGCTGATAGGCGATTGGCGCCCAAGGCACGTGCCTCACGGCCGTCGTTGCCGTCGGCCTTCTCGTTTCACCCAATTGCCGCGGCGCCGGCGGCAGAGGCGGCACAAAAGTCTGCAGAATCTTCGCCGTCGGCAGCACCTGCGGCCACGCCATCGGAATCAGCACTGCGAGACTGACCACTACGACTTGCGTAGTGAGCCCCAAAAATGCACTCCACGCGCGAGTTCCGGCCGGAGCGTTACTAAGTGTCGCCTGTTCGAACATACTATTACCTCCCATTCTTAGTCAGTACTTAGACACGTCAACCCACAAGATCCCGGCCTGGTCTGGTGATTGGGGCCCGCTCGCTTCTGGCGGCCCTTGTAAGTTCCACCCCAATAGACACCACGCTCGCGAATAAAGTTCCAGGTTTGCCGGCGCTACCATGGGATGTGCAACTGTCGGCGGCTATCAGGCAAAGAATCGAGGAGTATGGCGACGCGCTGGGCTTTTCGGCCCTGGAACGCGCCGCCGCCGCCCTCTCCGATGCCTACCGCGATGGCCGTCCATCCCGGCTCGGCGCGGATGAACGAACGGCGGCTTACCTGGTTACCCGGATGCCCGCCACTTATGCCGCCGCGCATGCCGCTCTGCGCGAAGTGGCGGACCGCGTCGGCTTGATCGGCACTATTCTCGACGTGGGCGCGGGTACCGGTGCGGCATCGCTGGCGGCTGGCGATCACTTTCCGGAAGCCGCCATCACGCTCCTCGAGCGCGATGCTTCGTTCGCCGCCGCGGCGCGCGGATTCCTGCCGGACGCGACCCTCATCGCCAACGATATCGGCCATATCGGCCAGCTACCGCCGCACGACCTGGTAATCGCCGCGTACTCGCTGGGCGAATTCGGCGCGGAAGCCACCGCGCGGCTATGGCAGGCCGCGCGGGTTGCGCTCGCGATTATCGAACCCGGAACGCCGCGCGGCTTCACGCTCATTCGCAAGGTCCGCGCCGATCTGCTCGGTGCCGGCGCGCGCATGATCGCGCCGTGCCCCATGGAGACCGCCTGTCCCATCGCCGATCCCGATTGGTGCCACTTCGCCGCGCGCGTGGAACGTTCGTCGCTGCATCGCCGCGTGAAGGGCGGGGAACTGGGGTACGAGGACGAGAAGTTCAGCTACGTGGCGCTCGCGCGGCAGCCCGTCGAACTCCCCGCCGCCCGCATTATCCGCCATCCGCAGCACCATCCGGGGCTCATCGAGATCGCCACGTGCACTCCCGAAGGCCTTCGTCGCGAGCGCATCTTCAAGCGCGACCGCGACCGCTTCCGCGCCGCCCGCAAAGCGGCGTGGGGCGATGCCGGAGTATCATAAACGCGCTTGTTATGGTTCACTCCTTTGCTTGCAAAGAAATCTTTGTACGTTTTGTACCGCCGTCCCATCGAGCAAAAGTGGACGACCGAAGAGGCGCGGGTGGCCGTAGGCATCCTCCTCGCAAGTGAAGGCCGCCGCGCGGTTAGAAGAACTTTGCCGTCCAGAAGCTCCCGGAGATGACTGCGGTTGGCCAGGACCCCAACAAGATCACTCGGCTCGCGATACGCGCCATCGAGCAGGGCGGTGCCGACAGCCGCGACGCGCAATTTGCGGTCACGAATATTCGGCGCTCACGAATATTTGGCGCAATTCGAAGGGTGGCTGGTGGATCACGCGCGGGATGCTGACGCGATGGCGGCGCGGGCGGGCCGCACACCGCAATGACCGGCCGCGCCAACATGCGCCGTTATCGAGGGAACTCTAAATGGGCCGGGTAGGGGGCCACGCCTTCGCGCTCGGTTTTCTCTTGTTCGATGTCCTTACCCCCGAAGAGACGGCTGAAATGCTCCAGGTATCGCTGGAGAGCGCCCCGCGCCATTGGAAACTGGCCCGCACCTGCTCCTACAGGCGTTGGAGCAACCGATTGACCATCAGCAGCAAAAGACGGGGCGCATCCGTCTTATTGAGTGTCGCGGTCGCTCCCATTAACTCCGCGGCAGTAAGGAGCGCGCCTCCCATAAAGCCCGAGATCACCAGGGTTCTCAGCCCGGGTCGCGCAGCCCGCACCTCCTTCAGGACTTCAAAACCATCTGGAGCCGGCATGGACAAATCCAACACCAGGAGGTCAAATGGCTCAGCCGTATCTAACAGCTCGAGGCCCTTCTTGCCCGATCCCGCCGTGTGAACCTCGTAGCCGCCCCGGGTCAGAATGCGGCCCAACAGCTTCAAAGCCTGCGGATCGTCGTCTACCACCAGAATTCGGTACGTCACCATCCCGATTGTGCGACCTGTGCACGTCCTTTGCTGACCGCCGCGCATCTCAATTCCCGGTTAGAACGAGCCCGTTTACCAGCCGAATCGCCGATCGAAGATCAAGGGCATAGCCCTTTGCCCCGATTTCCTCGCAGAGCCCCGGCGCTAACCGGAAGGCAGCACCCCCGACAATAATACTGATCCGGTCGCCGGTCTTTTCGCGAACCTGTTCAGCCAATCGAATCACCTGCGGCACATTGAAGAGCATCGTTGCCGAGATGCCCAGAATTCTCGCTTCGTGCTCCTCGACTGCATCTAACACACCCTTCGACGGCGTATCGGTTCCCAAGAAACGGACATCCCAGCCGCTCGCTTCCAACGCATCGGCAACCATGTTCGCACCAACCTGATGGAACTCACCGGGGACACCCGTGATCACGATCTTTTCAGACGGGTTTTGTGGCAGTTCGATGAGGGGGTAAAGTTGTGCAATCACGAATTGAGTAATCGCGGTTGCCATGTGCTCCTGTGCGACGGTGATCTGGTTCTCTTCCCATAGGTGCCCGATGCGATACATCGCGGGTTGCAGCACGTCGGCGTAGAGATCGATAACCGGATGGCCCTGACGTACCGCCTCCAGCACGAGTGCCAGCGCCGCGTGCCGGTTGCCTCCCGTCGCGGCCTCCGTATACATTCTCGTCAACTGGACCAATTGGGAGGACGGCTCGGGAACGGCCTTGGCATCGCGCGCGAGACATCGTTCCGCGCCCGGGCGGATGTAGGAATCCACGATTTCCACCTGCGGCGGCGTGAGCCTCTTGCGAAGCGCCTCGCCGATCTGCTCGAAGTTCTCGGCCAGGAAACGCGGTTCGATCCCGCGCGCCATGAGCATACGTGCAGCCCACTCGGCGTATTCTTGGAATGCCTGGGGTTCGCCTGACATAATGGCCGCCGCCAGGAAGTCCTGATGGTAGCCCGCATCCTCAATCCCGAACTGCCGTGCGCGGTCCCCATAGCGCGCGATCCAATCGGGATGGAGGACCAGAAACTGATTAGTGGCTTCCTCAGCCACCATGCTGCGCAGGGATTTTATCGCGGCTGCCAGTTGCCTTCGGTTCCGGGATTCAGGCGTGGACATGACTCTTTCCATTAATGGTCCAACCCCTCCATTTCTTTTTCAAAGCAAGCGGGGCAATATCCGTGGCTCACCATCAAATTGTTTCGCTGAAAGTACTCCACCACAGCCTCCCACCGGGATTCGCTGGTTTTCACCTTGCCGCATCTCATGCACATGGGGATCACCTCCTGAAGTCTCGTCAGGTGGCGTTGGGACTCGCACAACTCCACGAGCGCCCGCTCGAGCTTGGCTTTTGCACGGTGCAGCGCCTTAGTCTTCCGGCGATTTTCGCGGAGTTGGACAGCCAGTTGGTTGTTGAGCGTAATCAACTCACGCTGCAATTGTGTTTCGTCCTCTTGTACCGGTTCGCCGATTACCTCAAACCATTCCGGTTGAATATCGATATGGCACTCGAGCGTAAATGGTATTTGTTCGCGATCGACAAAATTGAATCGGTATCCAGCGGACGGCTCTCTCTTCCCGCTGTCCACGGCCTGCCGCAGAGTAGCCGCGTCAGGGGCGGTCAAAAGAGGCCAGATGAGGACGCCGTCGAGGGATCGAATCCCCAGTCTTTTCTGAAAGGCTTCATTGCAGGCGACTATGACGCCATCGGAGCGCGCTTTGAGCCAAAGCACGCCGGTGCTGTGGTGGAGGAACTCCGATATAAGAGACGCCGAATCGCGTGCGGCATCCGGGCGTGAGAAAGCGCCTTCGGAGATGCGGTCGAGCGTGCATATCAGGGTGAACGACGCGTCGAGCTTCAACCCCTTGGGAATGGCGGTGTGCGCTTGCTTGTGATCCGCGCCGGAATGCCATCGACGGAACGAGTCGACGTCAGTCCAACGTGTGATGAGGTAGAACAATGAGGCATCTTCCGTATCCGTGAACGCCTCCAGTCCAAGAAAGCCAGGCGTCTTGTCCACTAATCCAGGGCGGCTCAGAAAGGCGTCCCGGACTGCACTCTCGCACCCATTGGCTACTCTGAATCGTGATAACGCAACAACCATCCGAATCAACCTGAGGCTCTCAATCTAATAGCCCGCCAGAGCAAATTGGCGCATTTCCGCTGCAGATCTGGCATTGAAGGTGCCTTTCCATGGACTGCATCCCAATTCGACCTTCGCAACCCGCCAGTCTCTCGCATCCTCGCGCACAACGTCAACCCCGAAGTGGCCGGGCCTCAACTTTTGTGTCGCGCTCCCGCGGCTCCCTTGCGGTCCCGCCTCGTCAGGGCCTACAATCTCTACTGGGATCGAGGAGATTCCACGCCCCAACTTCCATGAACATTTCCGTCAAGGGTGAATACGCACTACAAGCCATCTTCGATCTCGCCACGCAACGTCCGGGCGAACCCGTCCGCATCGGCGATATCGCCCGCCGCCAGGCGATTCCGCAGAAGTTCCTGGAGTTGATTCTCGCGGGGCTTAAGCAGGGTGGCTTTGTCGAATCGCGGCGGGGCGCCGAAGGCGGTTACCTGCTGGCGCGCGGACCGGAATCCATTACCGTCGGCGACGTGCTGCGCTTCGTAGAGGGCGCGCAACAGACCAAGCACCGCCCGCGGCGCAAGGGCGATTCGCCGTTCAGCGATATTTGGCAGCAGGTGGATCAGGCGATTTCGTCCATTATCGATAAGACCACCTTCGCCGACCTGCTCCACGGTTGGACGGAAAAACAGAACCGCTACGTTTTGAACTGGGAGATCTGAGTTGCCCATCTTCGACGACAATTCCTTGAGCATCGGCCGGACGCCGCTGGTTCGCCTCAATCGCGTGACGGATGGCGGCAAGGCGACTATTCTCGCCAAGATCGAAGGCCGCAATCCGGCGTATTCCGTGAAGTGCCGCATCGGCGCCAACATGGTGTGGGACGCCGAAAAAAGGGGCGTTCTCAAACCCGGCAAAGCGCTCATCGAACCCACCAGCGGCAACACCGGCATCGCGCTGGCATTCGTGGCGGCGGCGCGCGGCTATCCCATCACCCTCACCATGCCCGAGACCATGTCGGTGGAGCGGCGGAAGGTGCTGAAGGCGCTCGGCGCCGACCTGGTGCTCACCGAAGGCCCCCAGGGCATGGCCGGGTCGATTGCCAAGGCGGAAGAAATCGTGGCGTCCGACCCCGCGCGTTTCGTGCTTCTGCAACAATTCAAGAATCCCGCGAACCCGGAAATCCATTTCCGCACCACCGGACCCGAAATCTGGGAAGACACCGGCGGGAAGATCGACGTGCTGGTCTCGGGCATCGGCACCGGCGGCACTATTTCCGGAGTCTCGCGATACATCAAAAAGGAGAAAGGCCACGCGCTGCTCTCGGTAGGTGTGGAACCATCCGGAAGCGCCGTGATCACCCAGACGCTCGCCGGCAAGCCGCTGAAACCCGGTCCGCACAAGATCCAGGGACTCGGCGCGGGATTCGTACCGGACACGCTCGATCTTTCGATGGTCGATCGTGTCGAACTCGTCAGCAACGAGGAGTCCATCGAGATGGCGCGCCGGCTGTCGAAGGAAGAGGGCATCTTGTCGGGGATTTCGTGCGGTGCGGCGGCTGCCGTGGCGGTGCGCTTAGGGAAACTCCCGGAGTTCGCCGGCAAGATGATCGTGACGGTTCTTCCCGACGCTGCCGAGCGGTATCTCAGCACCACTCTTTTCGAAGGAATGTTCGATGCGTAGGCACGACAAAAATGAAGAAGCGGGCGCGGTTTGGGTGATAGGGGTGAGTGCGCCCGCTGTCGTAACGGGGATTTAAAGTCAAGACGCTATCATGATCGCGAGAGTTACAGGGAATCGCAAAAATCTTAATCTATCCTAAATAGCTATTTCGAATTAGCTCTTTTGGGCCATTGGTGTATGAAAGTCTTTTTATTCCTGATATCCTTCATCGCGGCAGTGGCTTCCCTGCCCGCCCAAGAGAATCCGCCGTCCGGACAAACCGCCCCGCAAACCCCTCCCGAACCCCCGGTATTGTTAAACACCGGAAAGCCCATGGTGCTCCCGTTCGAATGTACGCGAGAAGACGTGGGCTCGGCCGGGTTCAGTTGCTCCGAGGAAGCGCCCTGCCCGGTTTACCTGGAACTCGGCGCCGCCACGTCCGCGGGGAACAGGACCTTCGTCGCGGGAAATATTCATTCCGCCGCCGTGACGCTCTACTCGGTTCTCCTCGGAAGCGACGATGCCGGCCATAGCTGGCGCGAGATTCATTCGCGAATTCGCGCGGCCGGACTCGATCACTTGCAATTCGTCGACGGCGCGACCGGATGGGTGGGAGGCCAACAACTGTTTCCGCTGCCCCAGGACCCGTTTGTACTGCTCACCACCGACGGCGGGACGAGTTGGCGCGAGTCGCCGATTTTCGGCGAAAACTCCGATTATCATTTCGGCTCGATTCAGGAGATGTACTTTTCGTCGAAGACCAGCGGCAGCCTGGTGATCGACCGCAGCTCGGGCGGCGATCCCGGGCCCTTCGCCCTCTACGAATCGCCCGACGGCGGTGCTTCATGGACGCTCAAGGAACAGACGGTCAAATCACTCCACATCAAAGGGGCGCCTCCACCGGATGCCGATTGGCGGGTGCGCGTGGACGGCGCCGCCAAAAGCTTCGTCGTGGAGCGCCGTCAGGGAGAGCGCTGGGCGGCGCAGGCATCCTTCGCCGTGAACATCGGGTTCTGCCGCCTCGGTCAGTAGCTTACTGAGCCGCGACCGCAAGGAAGCGGTGCCTTTCGTGCGGAACGATTAATCGTTGCAAGTGCCTCGCTTGTGCCGAATTGGCACGCGATGGTCAATTCTTGACGCGCTAATCAGCGCAAAATGTTCGTATTTCTGAGAAAAAACCTGCGGCCCGTGGATTGCTTTGCCGATATGTGGAATGGGGTGAATTTTATGGTCGTAGCCGGCGGACTCGCGGTTCTGGTGTTGGTTTGCTTATTGCTTTCAATGCTGCAAAAGCCGCCTGCTATTGGCAGGTGAGCCGGGTGGCGCTTTTCCGACACACGCCTGTTGACAGATGCCGCAATATCGGCACGTGGTGTCAGTCTCCCGCCGCGGCTCTCGCCATCGCAGGCGCAGGCTCCTGCTCGCCGGCCACCGCCGGATAGACGATTCCGGCAAGCGCTCCGCCCACCAGCGGCGCTACCCAAAATAGCCAGAGCTGTTGGAGCGCCCATCCCCCGGCGAATATCGCGGGAGCAGTGCTGCGCGCCGGATTCACCGACAGGTTCGTGACCGGGATCCCGATCAGGTGGATCAGCGTCAATCCCAGTCCGATAGCGATGGGCGCGAATCCCTGCGGAGCGCGCCGGTCAGTCGCGCCAAGAATAATCATGAGGAACATGAACGTCAGCACGATCTCGGCAACCAGGCACGCCGTCATGGAATATCCGCCCGGCGAGTGAAGGTCGTAACCATTCGACGCGAAGCCGTTCGACACGTCGAATCCGGCTTTGCCGCTGGCGATCAGGAACAACACGCCGGCGCCGGCAATGCCGCCGAGAACCTGCGAGACCACGTACGGCAAAAGATCCTTTGCGGGAAACCGTTTTCCCACCAACAGACCGATTGAGACTGCCGGATTCAGGTGGCAGCCCGAAATGTGTCCGATAGCAAACGCCATGGTGAGCACGGTCAATCCAAACGCCAGTGCCACACCTACGAACCCGATACCCAGGCCCGGAAATGCGGCCGATATAACGGCTGCGCCGCAGCCTCCAAAAACCAGCCAGAACGTTCCGATGAACTCGGCCATTGCTTTTTTCGCGATAGGCATCCGATACCTCCATTGGTCCATCTCTTATATCCCATCCGGACACGGGGCGCAACGGGAGGTTACCGGTCTCGAATGGGTGCGCCGTCCTGGCATGTACAATGGCAGACATGGCTAGCCGACCCGGCAGGCATTTTCTGCAAATTCCCGGCCCCACCAATGTTCCCGACCGCGTTCTACGGGCCATCGACCGTCCCACCATCGACCACCGCGGGCCAGAGTTCGCCGAGCTCGCCCGGGAGTGTCTGGAGAACATCAAGGCCGTGTTCCAAACCCAGAGTCCCGTGATCATCTTTCCGTCGTCCGGCACCGGTGGATGGGAAGCCGCGCTGGTGAACACCCTCAACCCCGGTGACCGCGTGCTGGCCTTCGAGACCGGCCAGTTCGCCACGCTCTGGAAGAAACTCGCCGAAAATCTCGGCCTCACGGTGGACTTTGTCCCCGGCGACTGGCGCCACGGAATCGATGCCGCGGCCGCCGCCGCCGCGCTCGAGGCCGACCGCGCCCACGAGATCAAAGCTGTGATGGCGGTGCACAACGAAACCTCCACCGGCATCACCAGCAATATCGCGGCCCTGCGCCGGGCCATGGACGATGCGCACCATCCCGCGCTCCTCATGGTCGATGCGGTATCGTCCCTCGCCGCCATCGATTACCGCCATGACGAATGGGGCGTCGATGTCACCGTGGCGGGATCGCAAAAAGGCCTCATGCTGCCGCCCGGCTTGGGGTTCAATGCCGTCAGCCCAAAGGCGCTCGAGGCCGCGAAAACATCGCAATTCCCCAAGGGGTATTGGCGCTGGGAAGAGATGCTGGCGATCAACCAGGCAGGATTCTTCCCATACACTCCGGCGACGAACCTGCTCTACGGCCTGCGCGAATCGTTGGCTATGCTCCAAGAAGAAGGCCTGGGGAATGTTTTTGCGCGGCACAATCGCCTAGCCGAGGCCACAAGGCGCGCGGTGCGGGCGTGGGAGCTCGTGATCTGGGCGGCGAATGCCAGCGAATACAGCAACTCCACAACCGCCGTGATGCTGCCGCCCGGCGTGAGCGAAGCGGCCTTCCGCGCGCTGGTGCTCGATCGCTTCAATATGTCCCTGGGTGCGGGACTCGGCAAGATCACCGGCAAGGTCTTTCGCATCGGACATCTCGGCGATTTCAACGATCTCATGCTGGCCGGAACGCTCGCCGGCGTCGAGATGGGGCTGGAACTCGCCGGCGTCCGGCATCGCAAGGGCGGAATTCTGGCCGCGGTCGACTATCTCACCGAGACGCAAAAACAGTGAGGGCACTCGGCAGTCGCTGGCTGCAGCTCGCCGTGATGGTCCTCTGCACGGTGGCGCTCTCCAACATGCAATACGGCTGGACGCTGTTCGTCAACCCCATGCGCGAGGAGACGCGCTGGGCGACGCCGAGCATTCAATTCGCCTTCAGCATCCTGATCTTCTTGAACACCTGGCTCGCCCCCGCGGAAGGATGGGTGGCCGACCGCTGGGGTCCGCGATTTGTGGTGATGCTGGGTGGATTGGCCGCGGGGGCATCATGGATGATGAACGCGCGCGCCCATTCTCTCCAGGCGCTCTACGCCGCAGCCGCCGTCGGCGGGCTTGGCATGGGATGCGTGTTCGGTACCTGCATGGGCTCGGCGCTTAAGTTGTTCCCGGAAAGACGCGGCATGGCTTCGGGCATGATCGCCGCGGGGTTAGCGCTAGGTTCGGCGCTCACGGTGTTTCCAATCTCCCATATGATCGCCGTCAGCGGATACCGGCACACCTTCTTCGTGTTCGGACTGTTACAAGGCGGGTCGATCGTGGTGCTAGGCTCGCTGCTCGCGCGCCCGGCGGCGAAGATCGTCCCCGCCGCTGTCTCTCACGGGCGCGAGTTCACTCCCTGGGAAACGGTGCGGTCGAAGGTGTTTTGGCTGATCTACGCCATCTACCTGATGATTGCCTTCGGAGGCATGACGGTGACGGCGCAGCTCGGTCCCATCGCGCGCGATTTCGGCGTGGGAAAACTGCTCACCGTCGCGGTCTCCATCGACAACCTGGCGAACGGTCTCACGCGCCCGTTCTCCGGCTACCTTTCCGACCGCATTGGCCGCGAGAACGCCATGCTGCTGATGTTCTCGGCGGAAGGGGCGGCGTTCCTCGGCATGGCGGCATGGGGACGAAATCCGGTGGCGTTCGTGATCTCCGCGGCCATGATTTTCTTGTTCTGGGGCGAGATTTTCTCGCTCTTTCCGGCGATCTGCGGCGATGCCTTCGGCGTCCGGAACGCCACCGCGAACAACGGCCTGCTTTACACCGCGAAAGGAACTTCCGCCCTGGTAGTGCCACTCGCCAATTACCTGGTTTCGGCGAGCGGCGGCTGGACGGCGTCCTTGCTTCTGATGGCGATTTCGAGCGCCGCCGCGGGTGTTCTGGCCAGAATGGTATTAGCGCCCATGCGGCGGCGCATCGCTTAATGAGCCGGGCCCAAGGGCACCCCGCACGGGAGCGGTGCCTTTCGTGCGGGAACGACTAATTTTGCAACTCCCTCTCGATGCTCCCCCGTTCCATCGAAAGTTCAGGGAATTCAGCCGATAAGTTGGCAGGAGCTCACGCCATGCAATACAAGCTTGTCCAACAGGCGATTCGTGTGATTCTGATGAGCGTGGCCATGCTGGCCGCGTACGGGCAGACAATTCCCGGGACCAGGATCTATACCGATCCCGCGACCGGTGTGCAGTACGTGGTCCCGTCGGATGACGCGCCCCGACCGGCTAGCCGCGCTTCCGCAGGCACGGCTGGTTATCAAACCTGGCAGGATCCGGCCGAGGGAGCCTTCACGGTCTCACTGCCGCGGGGATGGCGAATATCCGGTGGCACCCAGCGTACCACCCGCGTCGAGCCGCACTATGTCATCCGCGCCCAGTCCCCCAGCGGTGGAGTGCAGCTATTCATGGACGATCCGCGCATCGCGCTGCGTGAGGTCCCCAACGTGATGACGCAGCGCATGGGATGGCGCGAAGGTTCCCTGATTCCCGCGGCGGCCGGCGTCAGGCTGGTCCTCGAACGCTATCAACCAGCCCCGCAGGCAGCCGCGCAATATGTCCGCAATGCCTTTTGCCCCACGGCGACCGGTTTCCAGGGCGGCATCATCCCCGGCCAGACGGCGGATTTGAACCGCGAGTTCGGGCCCATCGCGCAAGCCGAGGGCAAGCAAATCCGCGTGGATGCCGGCGAGCTTGCCTTCCAGTGCGGATCGCAGAACGGTTACGTATTCGCGATCACCGTGCAAGCTCTGCAGCCCGGTGGGCAGGTCTCCATTTGGGCGATCTATCGGATTGCCGGTTTCCTCACTACCAAGGCCGAAAGCGCGGCCGCCGCCGACGCCATGCACACGCTTCTCGGAACCTTCCAGATGAACCAGCAATGGCTCCAGCAGTTCGCCCGCGAGTGCAACGATATTGCCGGCAATGTGATCCGCGAGTCCAACGCCATCACCCAATCGACAATCGAACGGAGCCGGCAGATGGAGCAGCAGTCGAAGCAGCAGATGGCGAGCTTGAAGAAGAACTCCGATGCCACATTCAATGCCATCGAGCGCAACGAGCGTGACAAAAATGGCTTGGGTGACTCGAGCGGCCACGACTATAACGCCACCTTGAATCAGAAGGTAGTCTGCAATACCGTCGGCGATTGCCAACCTGTCGATGCCAATGTGACCAACTGGTGGTTCGATTGCGCCGGTCAGGCCCATCCCGGCTCGGAGAGCGGCGATGCGCCGCCCAGCAGTCTCAGTGCCTGTTGGACCAAAGGGAAATAGCCCCGCACGCACCCAAAAAGAAACACCGCTTCCTTGCTTGCGTTCGCGGCTCATTAAGCGCTGCCTTTCCCTCTCAAGGGCAGCGCTGCGTCCCGCCGTTCAGTGAGTGGCTGCATCCGGGATGATTGTGACAGAAAGCGCCGATCGCAAAGGTCGCCGGCGGCCGCTGGCTGGTGGTGAAGCCGGGAGGTTGCGGGCATCCCGACGCCCTCTGCGCCGCTCCGGCGGCGATCGTGGCGCGCAGTTTCCGGGCGTTGTCGCCGGCGATCCGGTCGTCCAGTTCGAACGCCTGATCGGAATCCGCGAGAGCGCGCTGCGATTGACCCGGTTTCTCCTCGTCGACCCCACGGTTGTTCCACGCCTCCGCAATATTCGGTGAAAGGCGAATGGCGCGGCTACGCGTCCGCGGCATCGCCCGGCGCTCCCGCGCCGTCGAATGCGAGGCCGAGATCGTACCAGGCCGTGGCACCGGTGGAGGACGACGCAGCGGCCAATCCGTGCTTTAACGCATCGAGCTCCGTGCTATTTTCCCGCGCCCGCGGTGGGCGATGCTAATTCCGGTCCTGATAAGCGCCCGCCAGTCCGAGCCAGTAATTCAGGTGACCCGGTTCCAGTTTCGTGGCATGCTGCAAGGCGTCGATGGTGTCGGCGAACTGGTCCGACTTACGATATGCGCTTCCCAGAAAAACCACACCTGCGCCGATTGCGGATTAAGCTCGACAGAACGGCGGAGGGGCGCGACCGCGTTGGCCAGACTGATTCAAACCGTTCAAATAGGTAAAGCCCAGATTAAACCAGGCGTTCGAATCGTTGGGCGCCGACCTTGTCCATGCTTGCGAATACCGCAGCAGACCCTGCCAATCGCGCGCAGCCACAAGGCGGCTAGCGCCATCCATGGAATAAGTCTGTGCGAAGCAAACGCGGGCGGCGAGCAGAAAAACACAGCCCGAGACATCTGCGGTTCCCCTCCAGGGCTGTGCTAGACGAGATGACGCCGGCCGGTCAACTCCAAACGACAATCCTGTAGACTTAAAAACGGACGTTTCCATCCTGATTCGATATGGCTGAGCAGTTTTCTGCCGAGATCGCCACGCGTGACTCCAGCGTGCGCCGGCCGGCTTGGGCCAGCACTACGGCTGTGCTGATCTACATGGCGCTTGGCACCGTGATCCTCCACGCCCTGGTCGGAAACCGCTACGGTTTCCATACCGACGAACTGGCGACGCTCGACGACGCCCGCCACCTGGCCTGGGGCTACGCCGCCTACCCGCCGGTGACCCCTTTCTTCGGCCGCCTGTCGCTGATCCTCTTCGGCACTTCACTAATCGGATTCCGCTTCTTCGCGTCCCTGGTGCACTCGGTCACAATTGTGCTGGCCGGCCTAATGGCGCGCGACCTTGGCGGCGGACATCGCGCCCAACTTCTGGCCGGCGGGTTACCGACACCCTTCGCGATCGGCGGCGGCGCGCTGATGCAATACGTATCGTTCGATTATTTCGCCTGGGTCCTCACGGCGTTTTTCATCGTGCGCCTGATCCGGTCCGGCGACCCGCGCTGGTGGCTTGCGGTCGGAGCCTCAATCGGATTCGGCGCGCTTTCGAAGTACACCATGGGCTTCTTCGTGCTGGCCATCGTCGCGGGACTTTTGCTCACCGATATGCGCCGATACCTTAAAAGCAAATGGCTGTGGATGGGCGTCGCCTTGTCCATCGCCATCTTCGTGCCGAACCTGCTATGGCAAGCGCAGCACCACTTCGTCTCGCTTGAATTCCTAAGGCACATTCATGCTCGCGACGTGCAGAACGGCAGGACTGACAGCTTCCTTCGGGACCAGCTTACAAACACGCTGCTTCCCGCGGTTCTGGCGGGACTCTATTTCCTGTTGTTCTCCCGTCAGGGCAAGCCGTTTCGCATAGTGGGGTGGATGTTCGTCATCACATTTTTCCTGTTCGTCGCCGCCAGGGGCAGGTCCTACTATATGTACCCCGCATATCCCATGGTCTGGGCAGCCGGCGCAGTCTGGACGGAGCGTTGGCTAACGGGAATCGAACACCGGCGCGCAGGAGCCATATGGCGCATCGCTGGGACCGTCGTTGCGGTCGGCGTCCTGCTTGCCACGGCTTTCTTTCTGCCGCTCGCTCCCGTCAATTCGCGCTGGTTTGAGATGGCCAGCGCCATTCAGGAAACCTATCGCAGCGAAATCGGGTGGCCGGAGCTGACCGAAGAGACCGCCGGGATCCGCGACACTCTTACTCCCGGCGAGCGCGCAGATCTGGGAATCCTGACAGGGGGCTCTGGCGCGGCGGGAGCTATCAACCTTTTCGGACCACGTTATGGATTGCCGCGCGCGATTAGCGGGATGAACTCACTCTGGCAGCACGGCTACGGGGATCCGCCGCCACGAACACTGATCGTGATGGGCCTGAAGTGGGAGTTTGCGGACAAGACCTTCAGCGGATGCCGGGTGGCGGGACACATCCACAACCGCTACGGCGTTCGGACTGAGGACATGCTTTGGAATGCCGACATCTACGTCTGCGGCCCTCCAAGAGAGGGATGGCCCGAGTTCTGGAAGCACTTCCGGTATTTCGGATGACCCTCACCACAGCACCGAGCGATCGATGCTCGCAATCGTCGGCCGGCCCAACAGCGCCATCGCCATCTCGAATTCCCTTCGCAAAATCTTCACCACTCGCGTGACTCCCGTGGCGCCCGCCACTCCCAACCCCCACAAATATGGCCGCCCGATCTGCACCGCCTGCGCGCCGAGCGCCAGCGCTTTCACCACATCCGTCCCGCGGCGGATTCCGCCATCCACCAGCACCGGCACGCGCCCGCTTACCTTTTCGACCACCAGAGGAAGGGCATCGATGGTGGCCGGCACGGTGTCCAGATTGCGCGCACCGTGGTTCGACACGATGATTCCCGAGACTCCCGCCTTCACCGCCGTGGCGGCGTCGTCGGGATTGAGAATGCCCTTGAGCAGCACCGGCCGGCGCGCGAAGGAACGCAGCCAATCGATGTCCTTCCAGGTGAGCGAGGGGTCGAGGTAATCCTTGCCCTGCAGATTGGGCAGCTCGCGCTCGGGCAGTTCCCCCTTGGCGCGCTCTTCGCGATTGCGCGCACCGAACGTGGGTGAATCGACGGTGACGCAGAGCGCGCGGCAACCCGAATCCTCGGCCGCCTGCACCAGGTCACGCGTGAACCCGCGGTCCTTCTGTACATAGAGTTGGAACCACACCGGGCCGCGCGCAGCCTTGGCGATCTCCTCCACACGAATTGATGCGCTGCTGCTGATCACGTATGCCGCGTCGGCGGCCGCGGCGCCGCGCACCGCTGCCAGTTCGCCCTCGGGATGTATCAGGCGCTGGCCGCCCGTCGGCGCGAGCAGAATCGGAAAGGGAAATTCCTGGCCGAACAAAGTGACGCGCGTATCGAGCTTCGAGACATCGACGAGCGCGCGCGGCTTGAGCCGGATATGCTCGTAGGCTTCGTGATTCCAGCGCAGCGTCAGTTCATCGGCTGCGGCGCCCGAAATGCGCGCCCACGCGCCGTGCGAGACACGCGTCTGCGCTTCGGCTTCGAAATCGAAGAGGGAAAGCAGGCGGTCGAGATCGGCCGGTTTGGCGGATTGCGCGGGAAGTCTCACGCCGGCGGCGGCCAGAAGCGCGAGCAGTTCGCGGCGCGAGGCTTTCATGGCGCGCCGCTACAGGCTGCCTTTCAAGCCCAACTCTTGGGCGCGCGCCTGCATGGCTTTGATGCAGAAATCGATATGGTCGTCGAGCGGAACGCCGAGCTCCTGCGCGCCATCCACGATATCCTGGCGATTGACCGAGCGCGCAAACGCCTTGTCCTTCATCTTCTTCTTCACCGACGACACATCCACTTCGAACACGCTGCGGTGCGGCTTCACGTAGGAAATGGCGGTGATAAATCCGGCCAGTTCGTCGCAGGCGAAAAGCGTCTTCTCAAGCGGCGATTCGCGCGGCACGCCGGTGTGCTGCGCGTGCGAAAGGATGGCGCGCCGCATCTCTTCATCTACGCCCCGCTCGGCGAGAATCGCCTCGCCTTTCTGCGGATGCTCTTCCAGCGTGGGGTGAATCTCCCAATCGAAATCGTGCAGCAGCGCCGTGGTGGCCCATCGCTGCTCGTCCGCGCCCGCTTTGCGGGCATACGCGCTCACGCATGTCTCCACGGCCAGCGCGTGCTTGCGGAGTCCTTCGCTCCTGGTGAACTCGCAGAGAATATTCCAGGCGTGTTCGCGGTCGACCATCGAGATTATGATAAACCCCAACATAGCACATTGAATCAGCAAGTTACAGCTAACTGCCTGATTTTGCAATTCTCATAATCCGCACAATGCGCGCAATTCACAGGGTGGCGGTACAAATCTGGTACACGGAGTCAGCATGAGCCTGGTCGTTCCCGAGCACTTGGAGCAGCAGATCATCCTGGCGACCGGCATTGTTGGTCTCCGGTTTGACAGCCACGACGCCCTAGCCGTGCTTGGCCGATTGTGCGGTATCGCCGATGCACGGGAACTCGACACCCTCGGAGAAATGCTGCTGACCGCCGACCACACCCTGGTGGGCAGCATTATGGCCGCGACGCACCCGGCGGGATACCTACGCGGCGCGGTCGAGCGCAAGCTGGCCAGAGACGACCGGCAGAAGCCGCAGGCGCATATGGTGCCGTCGGAGGTGGCGCGGAACAGCATGCCAGCAGCGGCGCTGACATCTATCGGCGTCAATATTCCCCAGCATGCCGACCAGCTTCGGCGGACGGATCGGGTCCTGGGCGACGCCTTCGACGAAGAACAAAATTCGTGCCCCGGCAAGCTGCGCCTGCTGGTTGTCGATCTTATCGGTCAAACTGAATGGAGCGGCCTCCCGACGGATCTCAAAGGGGATGCTTACGAGGGGCTCTTGGAGAAAAACGCGCGGGATACCAAGAGCGGTGCTGGCCAATACTTTACTCCCCGACCCCTGATAGAGGCCATCGTGGAGTGTGTCGCCCCACAGTTGGGTGAAACGATCTGCGACCCGGCCTGCGGAACAACTGGGTTCCTATTGTCCGCACATCAATGGGTTACGGCGCCTCCCCACATTATGTCGCGCGCCCACGCTCAATGAATCACGAACTCCTCGAGATCGAGCGTGGCGCGCGCACCGTCCTCCACGCGGATGGTCTTGGCATTCGCCGCTTCCATCTGCGCGGACTCCGGCATCTGATAGTCGAATGACGCGAGCAGACGATAGACGCCGGCGGCGAGGCCGCCGATTTGGTAGTGCCCTGCGGCATCGGTGCTGGCCCATCGCATAGGCTCGATGCGCTTGCGCGGATCGAGATCGTAAGGCTCGACGAAGACCGGCACCCCAGCGACGGCATCGCCGTTGGCATTCTTCACCGTGCCGCCGATGGTAGCGGGCGTGAGCGATAGCACGAACCTGGCGATGGTCCGCGCACCGGGCGACAGCAGGATTTCGTTCCATCCATCCGCCCTCCCGGCGAAATCCGCGGGCTCGAATCCCACCGCGCATTGCGTGGCGGCGGGCTTGAGGGCCACCTCCCAGCGCCCGGGCAACAACGTAATTCCACCGGATGTTTTTACCACCTCCACGTTGCCTTCGGCGGCGGGATCTTTGCGCCGCACCATCACCGATCCCTCCGGCATCGTGACCGGCCGGCCGGCGGTGTCCACAAATGCAAACTGCACCGTGGGCAAGCTGGAAGGGTTGGGGTAGAGATCGCTGATATCGCGGTCGACGGTGATTGTCTGGAAAGCCGCCCAGCGGCTGCGGGCGCGGTCGGGAGTGTACACCGCGAGCAGTTCATATTGTCCCGGCGCCATCGGTTTGAAAGTGAAATTGCCGTTGCCGTCAATGGTCGCCATCGATATGCCGGTGTCCGAAGATAGCGTCACCACGGGCGACCCTTGCCTCGTGTTGATGCGTCCGGAGACGGTGAAAAGGCGCCCGGTGGCGGGGTGAAAATCCATGTGCTCCACCTCTTCGTCGAGCTTCACTTCGATGGCGTGCGCTTCGTCCGCGAGTGGCGAATCGCGATAGAACGTGGGCAGGTAACTCTCGTCGTCGTACGACTTAGCCAGGCTGCGGATGCGATACTTTCCGGGGCGCAGACTGCCCAGGCGGTAGACGCCGCGATCGTCGGTAGGTGCGTGCGCCAGCAGGCGCGGCGGACGCGTGCTGGTGTACACGCCGACCTCGTGTTCGGGCAGCCCGACATCGTTTTCGTCGAACACCGCGCCGGAGATGCCGCCGTATCGCGGCATGCGGATCGTGAGGTCGGCGGTATCGTCCGCGGCGAGGGCGATGGGCATTCCCGGCGAAAACCAGCGCTTCTGCCCGTAGGCGACGGGGGCGAATCCGGCTTTGGCGGCGGAAATGCGGTACGTGCCGGCGGGCAGGCCGGCGAATTCAAAGATGCCGGAGAGGTTCGTACGCACCGATTTCGGGTCGGAGGAATTTTGCATCGTCTCGATCATTACGGTGGCGCGCGCCAGGGGATAGCCGGTTTGATTTTCCACTACAGTGCCGCGAATCGCGGCGGCGTGGAGGGTGGCGGCGGCCAGCGTCGTGAGAAATGCCCTTTGCATAAATTGGTTCATCGAATCACGTACAAGTCGAGATCCAGGCCGGTATCGGTGTGGACGTCGATCTGTAGTTCCTTGGCGTGCGCGGCGGCCATGGTCGCGGAATCCGGCATCTGGTATTCGAACGAACCGAGCACGCGATACCGTCCTGGCGCGAGACTGCCGAAGTGGTACTGGCCGTGGACGTCGGTGATGGTGACGTAGGTATCGGTAATGCGCCGCGCCGGTTCCAGATCCACGGGCTCGAGAAAGACGGGCGCGCCCACCACCGAGTCGCCGGTTTCGCTGACGGTGCCGTGGAGCGAAGCCGCGCTCGAGGACAGCGAGAAGCGAATCGATCCGCCGTACATGACCATCGCGGCGTTCCAGCCGTCGAGTCGCTTGTCAGGCCGGTATACACCCATGCCCGAAAAGCCCGCGACGTAGTAGCCTTCGATGGGAGCTACTGCAAACTCCCACGGCCCGACGGCCAAAATGGCGCGATGCTCGGTCAACGCGATGACCTGGGTGTCGTGGGCGCCGGCGAGGTCCTTGCGGCGGCCGAGGAGTTTCACGGTGCCATCGTCAGCCGCTCGCGTTGGAAGGCCATCGAACTGGAACGTCACCGCGGGTATCTGCCGCAATATCATCCCGATCTGGGAATCCTTTTCGAGGTGGATGCGCTCATAGGCGCCCTGCGTGGCACTGGCCGAGTCAGTGGGTGCTTCAGCGAAGATTTCGTACTCTCCGCGGGGCAGGCCGGTGAAGGTATGAGAAGGCGACTTGAACACCTGACGGCCCATTTCCGAGACCAAAGTGATGGTCACGGGCTCGTCAGGAGGGTCGGTGGGCGTGGCCGTCACGGTGAGAGTGAATAGCTGGCCCGGCAAAGGGCGCAGCTTGATGCCGCGCAATTCCTCTTCGATGTCGACGTCGACCTGATGCGCCTGGTCGGCCACGTCCGTCTCTCGCGCGAATGTGGGCCTGTATCCCACCCGCTCCAGTTCCTTGCCCACGCTGCGCACTACGTAGTCGCCGGGCAGCAATCCGTAAATGCGATACACGCCGCGCTCGTCGGCGGTGGCGTTGGCGATCAATTGCAGCGGGCGGATGTTTTTATACGCCGCCACGCCGAAACCGGGCTGTCCGACGTCGTTTTCGTCCACCACCGTACCGTTGATGGCGGCAAACCGCATCATGCGGATAGTGACGAACTGCGTGTCCGATTCCGTGACGGTGAGCGGCATCCCGGCCGAATTCCAGCGCTTCTGTCCGTAATACGCCGTCAGGAAGGGCACGCGCGTGGCTTGCACAATGTAAACTCCGGGCCTGGCGGTGAACTCGAACAGCCCGTAGCGGTTGGTCCGTCCCGTCACGCGGCCGCCTCCCGAGCCGGGCACGGGCTCCAGCAAGACGCTGGTATGCGCCAGCGGATGGCCGGTCAGATTCTCGACAACCGTGCCGCGCAGCGTTGCCGCGTGAAGGGCCGCGGCGAGCAGCAGAAGCAATGGAAGAGCTTTGCGCATAGTCCTTGCAGGTATGACGTAGCGATCAACCGCGGAGTGCAGGATAATTGAGCCGAATGAGTTCCCGCGATTGGAACGCCATCGGGTGGACGCTCCTTTTCCCCGATGGATCCGGTGGACGATTCCACCACTGCTGATCCCCTTGGCCGGTATTACCTGGCTCGCCATTTCCTGGAACCGGATTCCGCTCCGTTATGGGAGTCCGCTCATCATGGGTACGCCGCTGCACGTGTTCGGCTTTGTCATCTTTGCCGAAGGACTGGCGATCCTGATGGTAGGGATGATGGTGGCGACCTGGTATGGTTCGGGGCGGCCGGCATCGCTATCGCCGGGCATTAAGATACCGCTAGCCGTGGCGTACCTGCTGAGCGTAGTATTCACCGCCGTCGGCCTCTCGCCGCTTTCCTATTTCCCGCCCTGGTCAATCGCCGTGATGGTGCCGATCGCCGCGCTGGCGCTTATGGTTTATCTGATCCGAAGCATGTCCGAACCGGACGATGGCGCCGACACCACGCCCAACGAATGCTGGAGCCTGGGCGGGATCTATTACAACCCCAAGGATCCTGCGCTGTTCGTGCGGGCCCGCGTGGGCTACGGTTACACGTTCAATATGGCGAATCCGTGGGCGCGCCGGATCATGATCGGGTTTATCTCGGGGATCGTGTTGCTGGTCGGATTTCTGATCTGGTCGCCGCACGAACCTAACAGGCTGCCGAAAAAGCAAATGGGCCGCGGATAAACGCAGATGAACGCGGATAAGTTTTTTGTTTTCAATCGGCGTTTATCTGCGTTCATCGGCGGCTGGGTCATTTCCAGTGTTTTTCAGCATCCTGCCAAGCTAAGGTTTGACACGCACCCGCACCGACTGTACACTGTACACGTACAGTAGACAGTGAGGGCGTATGCCGCCGCTGGCTAAAATTCGCATCGATCTGACGTCGCAGGTCCCGGCTTATCGCCAGATTGTGGACGCCCTGCGCGTTCTGCTGGTGGATGGCACGCTGCCGCCGGGCACCGGCCTGCCTTCCGTGCGCCGCCTGGCCATGGAACTTGGAATCCATTTCAATACCGTCGGCGAAGCATACCGGACACTGGCGGAAGAAGGATGGCTCGATCTCCGCCACGGCCGCAGCGCCAAGGTGATTGCGCGCGACGCGCAATCGGCGGCCTCGCCCGAGCGGTTGCAGGAGTTTCGAACCCAGCTTCGCAATCTGGTGGCGCAAATGCGCGCCGCGGGCGTCGCGCGCTCGCGTATCGCCGCCGAATTGCGCTCCCTGTTAGAGGGCTTAAACCTATGAACAACGATCTGCCGATCTCGCTTCTCATCGCCTGTTTCGTGGGAGCCGTGATGCTGCTGCTCCCGCACATCTCTCCGCGGCGGTACTTCTTCGCCATCACCGTGCCTTCGGCATTCCGTTCGAGCAACGGGGGGCGCGCCTCGCTGCGCCGCTATTACGCGGCTGTGGTCTGTTCCGTGGTGATCGCCGTGGTTCTGCTGGTACGCATCGATCAGTGGTCCGGCGCGCTGCTGCCGGTGGTCGCGATGCTGGCGCCGGCGATGCTTGGCATGTTGGCATTCCTGGTCGAGCGAAATCAGGTCGCGAAAGCGTCGCCTCCCGTTGGCGACGTAAGGGTGGTGGAACTCTCTTCGGACGACGATCACCTTCCCCGCTGGATCGCCCTCGTGCTGCCGCCGTTCGTCTGCCCGGTGGCGGCCGCGGCGTGGCTGCGGGAGCGCTGGAACGAGATCCCCGCGCGCTTCCCGATCCACTGGAACGGCCACAACGTCGCCGACCGCTGGACCGACAAAACGCCGCGCGCGGTCTACGGTCCGCTGCTGTTCGGCGGCGGCATGATTCTGGTCTTGATTCTGTTGACACTGGCGATGTTCTACGGCTCGCGCCGCGGACGGCAGCGCAACGCCATCGTGAAAATGATGGTGGCGGCGATTTATTTCGTCGCGCTGCTGTTCAGCGCCATATCGATCCTGCCGGTGGCGCCGTTCTCGCCCTCTCTACTGCTGGTTCCCGGGCTTCTGTTCCCGGCGCTGCTGATCGTTTGGGTGATTCGCGTGCTGCGCGACCCCAGTATGCCGGTGGATCAGACGCCCGACAATTGCTGGTACCTCGGCAGCATCTATGTCAACGCCAACGATCCGGCCATCTTCGTGCAGAAACGCATTGGCTTCGGCTACACCATCAACATGGGGAATCGCCTGGCGTGGCTGCTCATGGGAGGGTTCGTCGCCGCTATTGTGGCTCTGGTGCTTACGCTACCGCGGTAAGCTTACCAGACGGAGGGGATGAGCTGGTACCGCGTCCGCTGGCAGTATTCGCGATAGCCGCTGAACTCCTTCTCGAGGAACTTCTCTTCGTAGAGAAGCCGGAGCACGTAAAACGGCAACAGGAGCGCGAATGCCGGTAACGCCACATAGGAGCCCAGGGCCAAAGGCAGCGAGATAAACAGCAGGATGCTGCCGGAATACATAGGATGGCGAACCAGCGCGTATGGGCCAGTGTCGATTACCTTCTGTCCCGGCTCGATCCCGATGGTTCGCGAGGCGAAGGTGTTCACTTTGATGACCCAGAAGAGCAGCACGAAGGCGCCAATCAGCGCTGCGTCGGCAACGATGGAAACCCAGACCGGCATACGCGACCATCCGAACCGCCGGTCCAGCCCCGGCAGCAGCATGACAAGGACGAAGACTGGTTTCAGGTAGCGGATCAGGTTTCGCTGCTCGCGGAGATTTTCCTTGCTCCGCAGGCGGCGTTCGAGAAGCTGGCGATCGTGCCGGTAGAAATAGAAGAAGGTGAAGGGAATGAAGGAAAAAACGATCGCCAGGAAGGCCCAGGCTTGCCAATACTGCAAACTGCCCGCCGGAACGAATAGCATCGCTCCGGACAGGAGCAGGCCGACAGCGGCGCGAAGGATCAGCCGCGATCGAAGACTCATCTTATTGCGGGATGCTAGCGCAATGCGCCTCGCGGTACAAGGTGTCTACGAGCGTTCCTGTTCCAGTTGCCGCACGTCGTGCAGCAACTGCGGCATGAAGCCGTCTTCGCCATAGGTATAGAACCCGCGAATCTGCCGCTTGCGATCGATGAGAACGAAGCGCGTGCTGTGCGTTAGGCTGCCGTCCACGCTATTCAGCTTGAAGGCGTGGACTCCCAGGTCGTTGAGGGCCGCCTGCGGGCCGGTGAGGAAGAACCAGCGGGCCGGGTCCTGCTTGAAATGGGACGCGTATTCGGCGAGCACCGGCGGCGTGTCGTGCGCCGGATCGACGGTGATGGATACCAGCAGGACATCGGGGATTTCCGCCGTCGAATTCTGCAACTGGCGCATGCGTGTAGTCATCATCGGGCATGGGCCGGTGCACGTGGTGTAAATGAAGTCGGCCACCCAGACGTGGCCATCGAGCGACTTGCTTTCGAACGGCTGCCCGGTTTGCGCGGTCAGTTGAAACTCGGGGATCTCGCCGAAGACCGGGAGTTGCTTGGGTTTGACGCAGGCGGTCAGCAGGACGGCTAGGGAAAGAGTGAAAATAAAGGCACCGCTCCCTCGCGGTCGCGGCTCAGTAGGAGCTCGCGATGAATGAGCCGCGACCGCGAGGGAGCGGTTATCAAAGCCTCTCATGCCGCGCTCTTGGTGCTCTTCTGCGACGCCATCAGGCCCGAGACGATCAGCAGCAGCAGGCCGAACCCCGCCGTGACGCCGGCGCTCGCGAGCGGACCCGGCGTGGCATTCGGCAGTCCGAGCAATCCGTTCAGCAGCGAGATGGAATAAGTCAGCGGATTCACCCACATGATGGCGCGAATCACACCCTGCGCGGTGGCCATCGGGAAGAGCGAGCCGGAGACCATCCACATGGGCACGAGCAGCAGATTCATAATCGCATGGAATCCCGAGGTGGAATCCATTTTCCATGCGATCACGAATCCGAGCCCGGTGAGCGTGAAAGACACCAGAAAAATCGCCGCCGCCGCCAGCAGCACCTGTCCCACATCCGGGCGGACCCCGGCCAGCGGTGCGAACGCCAGAAAAATCAGCCCCTGCAGCCACGCCAGCGTGGCCGCGCCCAGGATCTTGCCGAGCACCATGCTGGTGCGCGGCGCCGGCGAAACCAGCATCGAGAGCAGAAAACCTTCGCGCCGGTCTTCGATGATCGAAATGGTGGAGAAGATGGCCGAGAACATCACCGTCAGCACCAGCGCGCCGGCATAGAATCGCGCCAGGTCGTTGGAGCCGTAACCCATCAGCAGCCAGAAGACCAGCGGCGACGCCACCACGCCCAGGACGCGGCTCTTCTGGCGCCAGAACCGCACCAGTTCGCGCTGCCACAACGTCGCGGCGGGTAATACAAAGCTATTCAATCGACGCTCCCGTTTGATGCACGAACACGTCCTCCAGCGTCGGCTTGTGCAGGCTGACCGAACTCACCGCTCCGGGAAACGCTTCCACCACTTCGGCGATGAAGCGATGGCCGTTTTCAATCTCCACGCGCACTTCGTTTTCCCGCGCGGACGCCGCCAGATGGAACCGTTCGCAAATCTTTGCGGCCAGCGTCGCGGGATCTTCACTCGACAGCACCACCACATCCCCCCCAATGCTCGACCGCAACTCATCCGGCGAACCCTGCGCCACGATGTTTCCCTGATGCAGCAGCACCAGCCGGTCGCAGCGGTCCGCTTCTTCCAGAATATGGGTGGTGAGCAGAATGGTGACGCCTTCGCTCTCGCGCAGGTTCTCGACGTGGCGCGAAACATCGCGGCGCGCCGCCGGGTCGAGCCCCGAGGACGCTTCGTCCATGAGCAGCACCTGCGGGCGATGCAGCAGCGCCTTGGCGATCTCGACGCGGCGCCGCAATCCGCCGGATAGCGTGTCCACCAGATCCTTGCGCCGGTCGAGCAGCCCCAGCCGCTTCATGGCGGCTTCCATGCGCTCGCGCAGCACCGCGCCGCTCAAGCCGTGGAGATGGCCCTGGGCGCGCAGATTCTCTTCGACCGTAAGCGCCTTGTCGAGACTCTGGGTCTGAAAGACCACCCCGATCTGGCGGCGCACCGCGGCAGGTTCGCGCACCACGTCGCAACCGGCGACGAGCGCCTTGCCCTCGGTGGGCACCATCATGGTGGAAAGGATGCGGAAGAGGGTCGACTTGCCGCCGCCGTTCGGCCCCAACAGGCCGAAGATTTCGCCTTTTTTCACGTCGAAGCTGACGTTCGAAAGCGCGACGCGGGCACCGTAGCGATGCGTAAGATTCTGAACTTCAATCACAGACCGGGCCTGTCCAAAAGCATGAGGCCGTAAATCAGTGGAAGATACAACACCGATGTTACCAGCACCCCACGCGCGCGCGACAGGCTACGCTCCAGAGCCACCCGTATACCCGAATACAAGAACCACAGCCCGAGCAGCAGCGCGCCCGCCACGTAAACGCGTCCCGACATGCCGAGCGCGGCGGGAACGAGGCTTACGGGAATAAGTGCGATGCCGTACAGGACGATCTGCCGCGCCGTAGAGCGGCAATCCGGCTCGACCACGGGCAGCATGCGAATTCCGGCGCGGGCGTAATCGTCTTTGTACATCCAGGCGATGGAGTAGAAATGCGGAAATTGCCAGAGGAAGAGGATCGCGAACAGCACCCAGGATTGCGGTGTGATGGTGCCGGCGGCGGCGGCGAAGCCGATCATCGGCGGCATGGCGCCGGGAATCGCGCCCACCGTGGTGGACCACCAGGTGCGCTGCTTCATCGGCGTATAGAGGAAAAGATAACTGGCCAGTGTAAAGACGCCGATGGCTCCCGAGAGGAAATTCACCCCCAGCCACAATTCCAGGAATCCAGCCGCGGAAAGCGCCGCGCCGAACGCCACGGCGCCGTTCGCCGAAATTCTGCCCGAAGGCAGGGGACGGCCCGACGTGCGCCGCATTTGCCGGTCCGCATCGCGTTCGTACCACTGATTCAGCGCCGCCGTGCCGGAGGCGATCAAACCTGTGCCGAGAATGGTGTGGAGCAGAGAGAAAACGTGGATTCCCTTAAGGAATTCAAGCCAGTTGGGAGCGGCCGGAAGTCCGAAAAAATACCCGATTCCGGTGCTCATGAGGATGAGCCAGGTAATTCTCGGTTTGGTCAGTTCGATGTAATCGCGCATCGGCGATGGTCTGGGTGCTCGTCCAGTATACTATGGGATGCCGCAAAAGGGGGATCGGGTTCAGGGCGGGTTGGAGTATGCTAAAAAGTGCAGGCACCTCATGGATAACGAGCTGAAGCAGTACCTGGAGGCGATGGAAGAGCGCCTCGTCGAGCAAATGGGCGACAGTGAGACGAGGCTTCTCACCGAGTTTCACAAGTGGGCCTCGCCCATGGAACTTCGGGTCCGCAGCCACGCAGCCGCTTTTCGCGCGATGGACGCCGAGATCGAGGATATCGGCGTCCGCGTCAAGAAGTTGGAAGACCGTCCGACCGGGACCTAGCCTTCCTCCGTCATCGCCAGCCAAATCGCCGCTCCCAACGTCAACGCTCCGATCACCACATGTGCGACCGTAGTCCACACCGTCAGCGGCATGGGCTGCGGATCGTGTACCGCCGCGGCGCGCACCGAATAGGCCGCGATTCCCGAGAATATCTGAAGCGCGGTAAATCCCAACAGCGTCAGGGCAGGGCGGGGCATTTTGCCGTCGTCGAGGTGACGGACCAGAATCGCCAACGATGCCCACATCGCAGCTCCCGTAGCGATGACCGCGCCACAGATGTGAGGGACTATACCGATCGCGCCATGCCGAACCGCCGCGCCCAATACGGCCTGCGCAAATAGAGTCACGGCGGCGAAAGCACCGCTCCCTCGCGGTCGCGGCTCAGTAACGCCATAACACCCTGCGACGATCGCCACCGTTAATGCAAAGCAAATCTCCGCCAGTGAAGCGTGCGCGATCGCCAGACTCTTCGGGTCGATCAGCTTTACCATCGCTCCGCCGAGCAGCGCCTGGGCCAGCACCGCCGCAACGGCCCACCAGGCGAGCTGGCGCATCCATCGGCGAGGCTCGCGAGCCTGCATCGACAACGCCAGCGCCGTGGTCAGCAGCGCCACCAACAAAGCCAGCACGCGATGGGCGAACTCAAAACGAATGCTGCCCTCGAGCGGCGGCACGAGCCGGCCCCAATTGAGAGGCCAGTCGGGCGCCGCGAGGGCGGCATCGTTACTCGTTACCAACCCGCCGGCAGTCACCAGTGCCAGCGTGCACAGGGCGACTACGAGCGAGAAGCGGCGCAGAAATCAGCCTTTCAGCGTGAAATCCTGCGTCTTGCTATCTTTCGCGCCAACGGTAATCTGCTGGTCCTGTGGCGCGTCGAGCCAGTGCTCGTGAACCACTTCGATGGTGTAGGTACCCGGAGGCAGACCTTTGATGGTGTAAGTGCCGTCGTCGCCGGTCACCGCGTAGAACGGATGGCTTACCACGCCGATGTAAGCGCGCATCCAGGGGTGGATGTTGCACTTTACCGTCATCAAAACTTCCTCGCGCGGGAAAACGTGCTCGAAGTCTGGCGCGCCCGGAGGCTGCGACTGGTTGAAGTCCGAGTTGATCTTCGGCATCGGGTGGATGTTGTGGTTGGTCGGATCGCCGTTCTTGACGTCGAGGTTTTGTCCGGCCATAATGCCGATCACGTGCGGCGAATACATGCAGCCTTCCTGAGTAATCGTCACCGCCGTGGTGGGAACCGCCCACGTCTTATCCGCCGGCAGCCCCGATTTGATCCACACGAAGGCGTTCTTCACTCCCTTGTCGGCTCCGACGATCAATTCCTCCGATTTCGCCGGCGTCTTGTGAGCCGCCGTGCAAGCTGGAACAGCCGACATATCCAGCGTCTTCATTGCCGGAGGCGTGCCGTCGAAGGTCACCTTGCCGGTAATCGTCGCGCCATTATCCAGGTCGGGAGTTGCCGCCCCGGCGTTCGCCGCGGGCGCAGTGCCGGCATCGGATTTTGCAGCCGGCTTTTCTCCCCCGCCGCATCCGGCCAGGGTCAGCGCGCAAGCTACTCCCACTGTGATCCAAATCTTCTTCATGCTGCTTTTCTCCTCTGGTTGAACATGATAGCTCTTACTTGCCCACCCCGGCTCTCAGCCGTCCCAATTCGTCGGGAGTGAATGAGAACATGTAGCGGACCAGCAGGTCCGCGTGGTCTTTAGTATATCCGTTGAAGCTCGCCGGCGTTGGGCCGGCGAATACCCAGCGGTCGCCATCGCGGCGGAACAGGCCCGACGGCATCGCTGTATGGGGGCTGATCAGCGCCGGATCGAGAATCCAGCGCTTCACCCATTCGGGCTGCAGACGGTCTTTGGCCACGGTGAAATTCGGCGCCGTGGCTCTGGCATCGTGCGCCGCGTCGCCGTCCATGTGGCACTTCAGACAGGGCGCGCCTTCGCTGGTGAAGAGTTGCCGCGCCATGGTCCGCTCCTGGTCGCTGATAGCGTCCACTTTCTCGGGAATGAACGGCTCGGCCTGTGACGAGAGCGCCGCGAAGAAGCGCACCAGCTTGCGCAGTTCGCCTTCCGAGAAGCTGAAGGTGGGCATGCGGATCCGCAGGTACTGGCGCACGCCGTCACGGTTGGTATCGGTGTCGCTGAGCGAGGGATTGTTGAGAAAACCCATCAGCCACTGAGGATTTACCCGCGCGCCCTCGCCAATGAGCGTGGGCGGCTTCTGCTCGGCCCAGTCGGGATCCTGGTATCGGCGAATGCCTTCGATGATCGTGCTTTGCCCCACGTGCACGCGGTGGCAGCCCATGCAGTTATACTTGCGCACCACCCACCAGCCGTCGATGATGTCCTGGCGCTGGTCGGTCGGATTGTAGAAATACCGCGGCGGCACGCTCGCGTCCACCGAGCCCTCGAGGAAGGTCGTGACCTCGTCGATCTCCGGCTTCGAGAAGTTGAAGTTCGGCATTTTCAGCCGATCCTGCGCCGCCTTCTCTTTGCCCTGATCGTAAACCGCCGGATCGGCCAGCTTGTGTTCGAAGAACCCCTTGTGGGTCAGCCAGCCTTCGTCTTCCGCCTTGTGGCCGAGCAGCGCGAAGTCCAGGCGCTCGATCGGCTTCGATCCCTCTTTTGTGAGTTCCGTGCCGATGCGCTGTTCGTCTTCGAGGCCGGAGATTTCATGGCAGCCGGCGCAGCCATAGAAACGAACCCGGTCGCGGCCCTTGTCGACGAGCTTCGGATCGTCCATGTAACTCGCATCGGCATAAGTCGCATTGTTGTGCTTGCGCGTCATCAGGTAACTGGCGATATCGCGAGCTTCATCCTCCGTCAGCCGCAAGCTCGGCATCGGAGTCATCTGCTGCACCTGCAGGATATGGCCGTCGTTGGGGCACTTATCGTGATCCAAATCGAAGACATAGGGCAGCCCGTGCTTCTTGTAATCGTCTTCGGTAAGATCGCGCTTTTCATACGCGCAGTAGGGAGCGGTGCGCTGGCGCGGATTGTGCACCCAGCGCACGATGTAGTCGTAATTGGCCTTTTCGCCCTCGCGGCTCAGGTTCGCGGCGAACGTTCCGCCCTGCTTCTGAGAGCCTTCGCCCATGGAGTGGCATGCCATGCAGCCGCGGGTTTCGAAAGCTTCCTGGCCCTTTACGGGATCGCCGGGCTTTTGCTGCGCCAACTCGCCTTTCACGCCGGACTGCCAGATAAATGCCGCGATGGCTTTCCGGTCGTCATCGGGGAGCCGGAAAGTCGGCATTTTCGTGCCTTCGCGCCAGGCGTGCGGATCCTTCAGCCACTCGGGAATCCATTCCTTGCGCAGCTTCATGCGCACTTCCTTCAAACTCGGTCCGACCTTTTTCACTTCCCGCACCAACTCGGCCGATCGCCGGTCCAACTGGTCGATTTGCGCATCCAGCCCGCTCGATCGAACGTTCAGATCGTCCACATGCGCCCGCAGCTTCGCTACTTCCGGCAGCGGAGTCTTGGGATTGTCGGCCTTAGCCTGGGTAAAGGTGATCTCACGGGCCCACTCGGCCTTCTGCTGATCGTCCTGGTGGATCTGCTGGTTCACCGCGGAAATCTCGTCCGCTTCGCGGTCGAATCCTTCATACCGGTGGCAGCCCATGCAGCCGCGCAGGCGGAAAATCTCGCGCCCGGCGTTGAGCGTATCGGCCATCTCGGTGACGATTTCTTTCACGTGGCACTGCTGGCATCCGGCTTCGATATTCTCCTTGTGATGGAGCGGCCAAAGCCAGTATTTGTTATACCCGTGCGCCTTTTCCACGCTGGAAAGCGCCACTCCGTTGCCGCCGTGGCACGGACTGCAGCCGAAATTTTCCGGGTCGTGGATTTTCAGCAGCTCTTTGTTGGGATGGCTGGCGAAAACTGCGTTGCCGTCCATCGCCGCCGCGGTCAGCGTCACCGGCTCGCGTGTGCCGAGGTGACAGCTTTCGCAGCGGTCCACCAGGTCGATATCCTTTATATGGATCTGGCGGATCTTGATGTCGAAACTGTTCAGCGAAGTCGCCACCGAATCGAGCGTGGTGGTGCTGGCGTCGCTGATGTGGTCGGCCAGGTATTGATCGCGCTGCTTGCGCAAAGCCGTGGCCTTCGCCATGATTTCGACATTCTGTTGGAGCTTGTTCGCCTTCTCGTCCTTCATCTCCTTCAGCTTTTGATCCATCTGGTCGAAGTTCCAGACATGCGGCTCGCTTTCGCCCGGCAGATAGACCTTGCGAGTTTCGGCCCTCAGTTCCGCAATCTGCTTGCGCAGCGAATCCCTGTGGCTTTCGCTGCTGCTCACTTCGATCTCATAAGTCAGCGAGCCGATGTGACTGCGCACTTCCTGGAACGGATCGTTCAGCGCCTGGATCTTCGGAATCAGCACGTTGACCGCATCGGTATTCGCCTTGGCGGCCGGCGTGGCCGCGGCTTCCGCCGCGCGCATCGCCGCGTCGAGTTGCTTATACTGCGGCGATGCCTTGATCCGCGCCTCCTGCTGCGCCTCGGGCGTCCGCAGTTGGTCGATGTATGCCGAGTAGAGCTTCTCGAACCGCGCCTGGTAGCCTTTCCACGGACGGATGCCGTATACCTCGTCGTAGAGGCCCCAGACCATGGAGAGCACTAACACTACCGACCAGATGAACAACGGCTTGCTCAGCGAAGAACTAGTTACCGGATCTTTCTCTTGATCGCTCATATTAGATTGCTCAGTTATTTAGCAGGATGCTCAAGAATTCCCTCAAACGGCTGGCCGCAGATGAACGCCGATAAACGCGGATTCAAAACAGAAGTCTTATCGGCGTTCATCTGCGTTGATCTGCGGCTGAATAGCATTTTTCGGGAACCTGTCAGATATTGAACCAGGGCGTCACCCAGACGTACTTAATGCGGAACAGTTGCCGCGCCAGGATCTTCACCGGCAGCGACAGCATGATGATGAGAAATGTCTGCATCACCACGTACTGCAACACGCTCATGCGCGCGTAGATCTTGCGGTTGAACGCCGTCTTGGTGATCAGCTTATGGATCAGGATGCCGGCCGCCACCAGGTACATCCCCACCACCACCGCGCCGAAAATGATCTTGGCGATGCGGCCGGTAATGCCGAAGATATCCGGCAGATCGCGGTTCACTTCGAAGATCAAGCGGTTATGATCCCACGTGGTGCCGGGCCAGAACCACATCCACCCCGGCCCGCGGATCAGCGTGCCGATCACGATCATCGAGACCCATAGCACGATGAACCCGAAGATAAACGTCAGGATGGAGAATTTCCGCTGCTTGTAGGTGTAATACCCGTTGCCCAGCGGATTGCTGTCGATATAAGGAATCACCATCAGCCCGATGATGATCAGCGAAGGCATCACCACGCCGGCCATCCACGGGTCGAAATACACCAGCATCTCCTGCAGGCCGAGAAAATACCACGGGGCCTTCGAAGGATTCATCGTCAAAGTGGGGTTCGACGGTTCTTCGAGCGGAGCATTCAGCGTGATCGACCAGACCATCAGAATTACCGTCACGATGATGGCCGCCAGAAACTCGATGCGCAGCAGGTACGGCCACACGTGGACTTCCTTCGCCCATCCTGCCTTGTAGGGCTGGACTTTGCGGTGGTGCGTCTTGGCCATCGCCGGATCGCCCTCGAGTTGCGCGATCAAACGGTCGTTGGCGAACGCCTGCCGCAGGCCGTACCAGGTGTAGAACGGCACCACGAACAGCAGAAGCACGATCGGAACGTTGTCCGGCGTGCTGACGATCGTCCAAAGCTGGTGCAAATCCATATCACACCTTCTTTACGTCTTTAATTTCGCTTTCCAGAACCACCGGCGCGGGACCGGAAATTCCGCCGTCCTTGCGCACGCGCCAGAAATGCACCACCATGAAGGCCGACGCGATGATCGGAATCGCCACGCAGTGCCAGATATAGGCGCGGAGCAAGGCATTCGAATCCACGATCGACCCGCCCAGCAATCCGAAACGCACATCGTTGAAAGGAGTCATGCCGAGCTGCGGTCCGAACGGTCCCATGTGGCCGAGCAGCGGCGTCGCGCGCGCCATGTTGGTTCCCACCGTGACGGCCCAGAATCCTAACTGGTCGTCGGGAAGCAGGTAGCCGGTGAAACTCAGCAACAAGGTAAGCACTAACAGCAGGACGCCTACCACCCAATTGAATTCCCGCGGTTTCTTATACGACCCCGTAAGAAAGACGCGGAACATATGGAGCTCCACCATGATCACCATCAGATGCGCGCCCCAGCGGTGCATGTTGCGGAGCAACTTACCGAACGGAACGTCGCTCTCTAAATAGAGGATGTCGCGGAACGCCACGATTTTCGAAGGATGGTAGTAGAACATGAGAAGCGTGCCGGTGAAAACCAGCGTGATATAGACGTAGAACGTCATACCGCCCATGCCCCATGTATAGTTGTAAGCCACCGCGTCGCGATTGATCTTCGCCGGGTGGAGGTGCAGGAAGACGTTGCTGAGTACGCCGAGCGCGCGGCTGCGCGGCGTCTCATCGTGCTTGACGCGGAGCACGGACTTCCAGAGGTCCGTCTTCTCCGGCGCCTTGATCGTCTCCTTGAATTCCTCGGTGGCTCGCGCCTGCACGGCTTTGGCATTGGCGAGGACCTTGGTAACTACGCCGCCGCCCTTGCCATTACCCTGGCCCGATCCGTTCCCGCCCGGCGTCGACGCCGGCGGGTTGGTATTGTGTCCGTTGGTTTCAGCCATGATGAGACCTCACACGTTGCGCAGAATTGCGCCGTCGTCGCCGAATTGCGAGCGCTCGCCCTTGGGCCATGAATACGCGTGGCTCAAGTCCACCAGAATCTGCCCTTGCGGATCGAGCTCCACGTGCGCGCGATCCATGGGACGCGGCGCCGGACCTTCGAAGTTGATTCCTTCGGGATCGTAGCCGCTGCCGTGGCACGGGCACTTGAACTTGTTCTCGCTGGGCTTCCAGTCTGGCGTGCAGCCGAGGTGCGTGCAGATGGCGATGATGACGAAGATCCCCTCCGTGTTGCGAACCACCCAGATGCGATGGTCCTTTTGGAACTTGGTATCCACTCCGAATCCGAAATCGGCGGGGTACCCGATTGTGAATTTGGTTTTGGGCTCGTAAAGCGCCCGCGGGAAGAAGAAGCGCAGAAACATCAGCAGATTGAGGCTCAGCGTTCCCAACACGGCCGCCATCACGAAACGCCTGCGGCGCGCGACGGTCCGGTCCTGGTCGGGATCTTCCTTGTTGGAAAAAATGGATTTGAAAGCCTGGATGAGGGACGGCTTGGAAGCGGGTGGCGCGGTGCTCTTGGGAGCCGCGCCGGGAGGCTCTAACGTCGTGTTCGCCATATTTCCCCAGGACCGTCCGGATACCTGCCGTACGGTCTTTCCTCTAACTCCATCGAAACAGCACCCACAGAGCGCTCAAACGAACATTCGACCGGCGATGGCGAACCTGGCCCTTTAGATCTACCCCGATTTCTGGAAATGGAATGGCCCATGGTCTACCTGAAGAAGGTCCCCCCATTTTCGCCGTGTCAAACTTCGCATCCGCTCCGGGTGTCAAATTGTTCATCGGCTATTTTACACCCGATCGGCCCCGATGCAAGTGGCCCCCCGGGCAAACCCGAGTCAGTGGTATTATCAGGTCTTATTATTAACTTGGTATGTTGAAGAGCCGCGACCGCAAGGGAGCGGTGCCTTTCTTGCTTATACCTCTTACGATCTCTTCTTCCGCACCAGCTTCGGCGCCGAGACCGCTCCTCTGGTGAGCGCGTCTTCGACGATGGCGGCTTGCTCCTGCTGATGTCGTTTTCCGGAGCCGGTGGCAGGGCTGGCGCTTTCCGGCCGCCCCACATAGCGGATTTCGCGATTGCCGCCCTCGAGCACCGCCTGCATCTTGTCCTGGATGAAGTGCCACGGGCCCATATTGCGCGGCTCTTCCTGCGCCCAGACGATCTCCACTGTCTTCGGGTAGGCGCTCAGAATTTCCGCGGCCTGATCGGCGGCGAACGGGTAGAGCTGCTCCACGCGAACCAGCGCGACGTGATCGGCCTTGCGCTCTTCGCGGGCGAGCAGGAGATCGTAGTAGATCTTGCCGCAACAGAAGACCACGCGTGAGACCTCCTGCGGGTCGGCCACATGATCCGGCAGGATTTCGATGAATCCGCCGCTCGAAAAATCGTGCAGCGTCGAAACCGCGCGCGGATGGCGCAGCAGGCTCTTCGGCGTAAAGATGACCAGCGGCTTGCGGGTGCCGCGGCGGTCGCGCCCGCCGTACATCTGGCGCCGCAGCAAGTGGAAATATTGCGCCGGCGTGGTGCAATTCGCCGCCAGCATGTTGTTCTCGGCGCACAGCACCAGAAAACGCTCGATGCGCGCGCTGGAGTGCTCCGGCCCCTGGCCTTCGAACCCGTGCGGCAGCAGCATCACCAGCCCGCTCGGCTGGCCCCATTTCTGTTCGCACGACGAAATGAACTGGTCGATCATGATCTGCGCGCCGTTGGCGAAATCGCCGAATTGCGCTTCCCAAATCACCAGCGTCAGCGGGTCCGCCACGCTGTATCCGAACTCGAAACCCAGTACGGCATATTCGCTGAGCGAGCTGTCCACCACGTCGAACCTGGCCTGTCCGGGCGCAATATGCTGCATCGGAACGTAGCGCCTGGCGGTCTCGTAATCGTAAAAAGCCAGGTGGCGCTGGCTGAAAGTGCCGCGTCCCGAATCCTGGCCGCTGAGCCGCACCGGCGTACCCTCCAGCACAAGTGTGCCGAATGCCAGCGCCTCGCCGAACGCCCAATCGAGATTGCCGCCCTTGGCCACAACGTCGCGGCGCTTCTCCACGAAACCCCGCAGCTTAGGATGCAGGTGGAAAGCCTCGGGGAAGTACGTCGATCCGTGGATGACGCGCTCGAGCACATGCTGATTCACCGCCGTGCGCGGGCAGAAACCGGCATAATCTTCACCCGTCACCAGGCTGAGATCCTGCACTTCGAAGGCTTCGGCTTTCTTCTGCACGGCGTCGTAGGCCTGCTCGAGGCGCTCCGAGATCGACCGCTTCATGGCGTCGAGCTCTTCGACGGTCAGCACGCCCTCGCGCACCAGCCGCTCGCCGTATTGCTTGGCGGTCGACGGGTGGTCCTTGATTTTGCGATAGAGAATCGGCTGGGTGTAGCTCGGGTCGTCGCCTTCGTTGTGGCCGTGGCGGCGATAGCAGATCATGTCGATCACCACGTCCTTGCCGAATTTCTGCCGGTAATCGAACGCCACTTGCACCACGCGAATCGCCGCTTGCGGACTGTCGCCGTTGACGTGGAAGATGGGCGCCTGCACGCCGCGCGCCACGTCGGTGGAATAGGGCGTGGAGCGCGATTCGTCGGGCAGCGTGGTGAATCCGATCTGGTTATTGATCACCAGGTGGATGGTGCCGCCGGTCCAATAGCCATCGAGCTGCGAAAGATTCAGCGTCTCGGAAACCACGCCCTGGCCGGCGAATGCCGCGTCGCCGTGAATCAGCACGGGAACCACGCGCCGGCGCTGGCTGTCGCCGAGCCGGTCCTGTTTGGGACGTACCAAGCCCTCCACCACGGGGTCCACCGCTTCCAGATGGCTCGGGTTAGGTGAGAGCGAAACGGCGATCGGGCGGCCTTCGATTTCGCGGACACCGGTCGCGCCCAGGTGATATTTCACGTCGCCGGAACCTTGCGTGCTCGCGGGATCGATCTCACCTTCGAACTCGGAGAAGATCTGCTTGAGATCCTTGCCGACGGTATTGGCGAGCACGTTGAGGCGTCCCCGGTGCGCCATCCCCATCACGATTTCCGCCACGTTGTCGGCCGCCGCGCGCTGGAGAATCTCTTCCAGGATGACGAGCGCGGTCTCCCCGCCTTCCAGCGCGAAGCGCTTCTGGCCGACGAAACGCGAATGCAGGAAATGCTCGAACTCTTCCGCGGCGATCAGGTTGCGCAGGGCGCGCAAGCGAGTGCCGGTGTCGAGCTTCCACTGGTTGGCTTCCGGCTCCATGCGCTGCTGCAGCCAGCGCTTCTGCTCCGGCACCTGGATGTTCATGTACTCGCAGCCGATTTTGCCGCAGTACGTTTTGCGCAGCGTTTCCAGAATTTCGCGCAGCGTGGCTACCGGTTGGTGGCCGCCATCGCCGTGCTCGCCAAGCGTGCCGGTGAGGAATTCGCGATCCAGATCCCAGATGGTCAGGCCGTATGTCTCGGGTTGCAGTTCGGGATGGATGCTGGCCTCGGCGCCGAGCGGGTCGAGATCGGCAATCAGGTGGCCGCGCACGCGGAAGGCATTGATCAGTTGCATGATCCCTGCCTGCTTGGCGATTTCGGCGTGGCGCGCGCCGGTCATGCCGGGCACCAGCGGCTGGCGGTCCACCTCCCAATGCACCGGCTGGTGCGGCAGCTTGAGGTGCTCGAAAATCTCTTCGTAGAAGCTGTCGTTGCCGTCGAGCAGGTCCTGCACTTCACCCAGGAACGCGCCGGATTCCGCGCCCTGAATGATGCGGTGGTCGTAGGTGCAACTGAGCGCCATCACCTTGCTGATGCCGAGGGTGGAGCGCGTCTCGGCGGCGGCGCCGCGATATTCCGCCGGATAATCGATGGCGCCGGCGGCGATGATGGCGCCCTGCCCGGGCATGAGCCGCGGATTCGACGAAAGCGTCCCGACGGTGCCGGGGTTGGTAAGCGAAATGGTCGTGCCCTGGAAATCGGCCGGCGTCAGCTTACTCTTACGGGCGCGCGCCACCAGATCGTCGAAGGCGTCCAAATACTCGTTGAATGAGAGTGCGCCGGCATTTTTGATGTTCGGCACCATCAGGCTGCGCCCGCCATCCTTGCCGGCCACGTCCACGGCGATCCCGAGATTGATCTGGGGGTGGACCACGCGGTAAGGCTGCCCGTCGCGCTCGGCATAAGCGTGGTTCAGCGCCGGGACCTCTTCAAGGGCTTTCACGATGGCCCATCCGATGATGTGCGTGAAGGAAACCTTGCCGCGCGCCAGCAGTGTACGGTGATTGTTGATGATGCGGCGGTTCTCGTCCATCACCTTCACGGCGATGGTGCGCTGCGAAGTGGCCAGCGGCACGCTGAGGCTGGCGGACATGTTCGCGGCGATTTTTCCCGCCGCGCCGCGCAGCGGTTGCAGACCTTCGAGATCGGCTGGCGAGAGCTCGGGCGCAGGCGCGGAAACGCCCGGTTTCGCCGTGGTGCCATTGCCGTTTTCGAAAACTTCCTTTTCGAAGATCTCCTTCCAGCTATCGTCCACCGCGGAGCGGTCGCGCAGATATTGATGGTAGAGTTCGTCTTCAAGCCAACTGTTGATACCCAATTCCGGGTCGGATTTCAATGCCATGGGAAATGAGAAGGATGTCCTTTTCCCATGATAGCTTAGGCCGGTCTGGCCGCGGCGCTCGCTCAGTCCGGCCGTGATAGCATGCTTGCGTATGCCTTTTGTCGATACCAACGGCCTCAAGGTCATCGAGCGCCTGCCGGGCTGGCACGGGCGTTATTTCCACTCCGCCAGCATGACGTTCGCGCATTACGATTTCGCGCGCGGCTCCTCCATTCACGAGCATTACCATCCCGAAGAAGAAGTCTATGAAGTGATCGAGGGCGAACTGGAAGTCACCATCGATGGTGTGGCGCAGGTCGCCAAACCGGGATTAGTCGCGATCGTGCCCGCCAATGCGCGTCATTCGGTGAAAGCTCTTACCGACGGCCGCGCCATCATCGTCGATCACCCGGCACGCCGCGATTTCGGAGCCGAATGAGGCCCGCGCAGTCGTTTTCCGTCCCGCTCTCGCACGCGCTCGTCGCCTTTACTATCGAATTCGACAACCAGGCGGAGCGCCGCATCCCGCATTGGACCACGATGTCCGGCAAACCCCACGGCGTGTGGCTCACCTCAATGGTGATGTGGTGGAACTGCATGCAATTCGTCGGTGACGAGCCCATCGGCGTCAAAGAACTGGCGCGCCGCGCCCGCACCGGGACGAATCTGGATGGCATGCACCGCTGGGGCTACCTGACGGTCTCGCCCGCGCCTCCCAAATTCATTCGCGCGACACCCAACGGGCTGAAGGCCCGCGAAATCTGGGCGCCGCTCGCCGCCGAAATCGAAAAGCGCTGGCGGGAACGCTTCGGGGCGGCCGAAGTCGACCACTTCCGCGCCGGTCTTTACGCCATCGCCGGCCAAAGGAAACCGATTTTGACCGCCTGCGAGAAGCGAATGCAGCTTAACCAGGCTGTCATGCCCGGTCTTCGTTTGCAACGCTGCGGCGTACCTATGCATGCTCAGAGCAGGTTGTATCCGTACTGCCTGAAAACCGATGCCCACTCGCTGTTGATTCGATCGCGCCATATGCCGGATGGCTGACGGCCGTGCGCGCGGTACTCGCGGCGGCGTTCCGTTTCGGCGGCGATGGATTCCCGAATCGGCTCGAAATCCCCGAGATCCAGACGCTTGTAGAGACGCTCGCTCGCGCCCATGGGGTCGGCGATCAGCGACTCGTAATGCAAAACGGCAAATCGGTTCTCGGGCAGACCGGCGGCGCCGGCGGCCAGTTTCGCCTCGAACCGCACTCGATCGGCAAGGACGTCATCGCGGATCTTATCATCGGACGGGATGGGCCCGAGACTGTAAGTCTCGAACATTCTGCGCCACATCCGAATCACGGATTCGAAGTGCGTGGACGGATCGCGCACAATCAGAATGAAGCGCGCGTCCGGCAACAGCTCTCGCAGGGTGGCCACTCGATAACCGTGCGTGGGCGATTTCAGGAGGAGGGGGCGCGCCCCGCCGCGCGCCGATACGCCCCCAAGAAAGCTCAGGAAGATGGAGCGCCACCGCTTCTCGTCCTCGGCGGTGAGGTCGCGGGGGTCGGCGAGTTTCAGGGCCTCAGTGAGTTGCAGTGGGACCAGCAGCGCTTCGTAAGGCGAGCGGGCGCCTAGTGACAGGAGAGCAAACTCGTCTTCCTGCGGCGACCCGGACCGGACTTCCATTCCATCCATGGGCCGCTGCACGCCCTGGTCGGCCCGAGCCAGCACCGATTCTTCGGACAGCAGGAAATGGTGGGGGTTCATGCAGGCATGGGTCGTCGGAAAACAGTATCGCGTATCGAGGGAAAGTAACTCGTGCAGCCAGGTGGTTCCAGAGCGCCAGTAGCCCAGAATGACTATGGCGTTCCTCAGGTTCACCTTCGCCAGCTGCTCGCGAGCTATGGCCCCCTGTAGTCGCGTCAGCGCCGAGAACAACGATCCGGGAACCAGCGTTTGCCAAAGTCGCATCGGGGAGGGCGGGAGCCGCCAATTGCGGCCAAGTTGGCGCCAAGCGCCCGCCGTGAGGTTTAAGTATTGGCGGCTCACGCTGAATTTCGCGGAAGATCGGGAAAACGCGAATAAATCGCGTCCCGAAGAGTCCGAACCATGGCCGGATTCTCAGCCGACCGATCCAGGTTCCAATCGTGCGCTTCGGCCAGGCCGCGAAATATCCCTTTGCCGGTTGACAAGTCGAGAACATATTGATGCCGGCCATCAATGACGCCAACGGTTCCGTTGTGCAATGGTCTGAAGGTGCTGTTTCTCTCCAGATACTGCGTAAATGCAAGTCCCTGGCCTTCACCTTCACCGGTCCGGTTCAGCCACGGCAGCAGTGACTCGCCGCGCATCCAGTCCGGACGCGGTAAACCTGCGATTTCGAGGACTGTAGGCGCGAGAGCGGTTTGATCGCAGGCAAAGGCCACGCGGGAACCACGCTCTTGACCGGGCATGCGGATAATGAGAGGAACGTGAATTTCCGGACGCGTTTGATACACGCTCTCGTGGGCATAGATGCCGCCTTCGAAGCTCTCCCCGTGATCGGCGCCGACAATCACTGCGGTGTTCCGTAGCCTCCCGGCACCCTCCAGCCATGAAAGGAATGCTCCAAATGCGCAGTCGGCGTCAGCAAGGAACTCGTCGTAGCGAAGGCGAGCTTTGTCGATCAGCGGCTGCTCACTTTGTGGGTAGTGTTGCGAAGGAAAGAATCGTATGTATTGTTCTTCCGCCGTGCGCATTTCGTCGGAGGAGAGAAATCGCCGCAAATTTGCCGCGCTGGGAAGGTACGGCGCGTGCGGTGCAAAGAGGTGGACCCAGAGGAAGAACCCGTCCGGCATCTGCTCCAGTACTTGCCTGGCCTGCTGGAAACTGCCGGCCGGCGGAAAGCCCGATGTGGTATTACCAAAGCGCCGAGGGCTGAAGGCCTCCAATCGCTGCGGCGCCAAATTGCACGCTATTTCGAGATAATCGAACTCGGTCACCCGGCTGCCGAACGGCTGACGCTGATGCAGGATTCGCGTGGCATCCCAGAGACTTGGAGCGCGGTAAGCAGGGGGCGGCAGGTAGTCAAAGTCCGCCGCTATTGACTGGAACAGGAAATTAGCGAAGGGATTGGTGATCGAAGCGCCTGTTGTGTAGCCGCCGGCACGCATCAGGCGCGGGAAAGTTCTCAAGGCGTCAGGTCCGCGGAATCGGCCTTCGAGATGATAGACGTGGTGTTCGGAGGGATGTAGACCGCTGAGAAGCGTGGCAACGGATGGCGTGGTGAACGTCGAGGCAGAGTAGAAATTGGTAAAGACGGAGCTCTTACGAGCGAATTCGTCGATTTGAGGAGTCGTCGGCAGCCGGTATCCATAGAGGGACATGTCTTCCGCGCTCAGAGCGTCGAAAGTGATCATGAGGATGTTTGGGCCGGATGGCCGCGAAGCTCGTTTTTGCGGTACAGCCGCGCTTGCCACCCTTCCCATCACCGCTTCCGTGGCAATGAGGGCGGCGGAGGCGATGCCGGTGGCAATGACGGTGCGCCGCGTCGCCTTTTCCCCCAGAAAACCGTCGAGGCTGGTCACCAACTGTTCGCGCCGGCGGGGAACGCATAAGGCCACGACGAAGGCGGCGCAATAGAAGGAGAGGACTGCTATTCTTCGAGTCCCCCATAGGCCAGCCCACGTAGTCAGAAGCATTAGGGCCGTTCCGAGGTCAATGAATGCGACAACCGCGACGGCAGTCTTCGTAACGTTGTCGGCGAAGCGGCGCCGGGACGACTTCTGGTAGAACAGGAACGGTCCCACCGCCACCGCACAAAGAGCGCCGAGCGTGACACCGGCTAACGCCATAAACACGACAAACACCACCAACTCGAAGCCGATTTCAGGGGTTTTCAGGTAGAAGGTCCAGCCAGACACGATTCCTGGCACCTGCAATGTGAACAGGAAGAGCAGACCTACGATGAACACCGTACTGAGCCGTAGCCAAAGCGACGTCAGGACCGCCGGAAAGCGATTGGGCACCGTTATGCCCTTTTGCGAAGGACCTTGTTCGTCAGCCAGCCGATTGCGGCCCGGGTCTGCTTTCGCAGGAACGTCAGCCCCGTAGCAGCAACTATCAGAAGCGGAGTCAGTACCTGGGTGAATAGATTCTGGGCATTCGGGTCAATATAAGCGTGGGCGGGCACCGCCAGAACCAGACCGTACACCATCAGGAGAAATGGTACGCCGCTGAATGTCCGCTTGAACTTCATACGACTCCGCCTACAGGTTTCGGTCCGATCAGGGACGAAGCGCGTGTGGGAACCGGAATCGTTTGGACCGCCTGGTACTTTGTCGGAACAGAAAAGCATCGTTCTCCTTTCGCAGACCGTAGCATGGTGAGCGTGCCTTCCCAGACGGCCGCGTCCCTTGAAAATGTCTGCGCACACAAGCATTTCTGCTCGCCAACCACCTCTCGTGGGCGCCGAGCTTTATGCACCTAGCACGCGGGGTTCCACGTGTTAAGTGGCTGATTGCTGAAGGATTTACGTCATCATTTTACCGACCATTGGGAAAATGTCCCGAAGTTCTGCAATGGGCAATTCAAGTTGTATGTTCTCTCACAGAATGAACCCGATTTTAAACGGAATTCAAATGAGCTGGCGGGAGGCCGGCGCGTCACTTGTGTCGAGTCGACGGCTTGGTCGACTTGCGGCCTGAATCGCTTCCTATTGGTGCTAAGCTCTAAGGACTATTGCAAGACCTCTCCATTACGTCTGAAGCTCTTTCGGCAGCACAATCCGCGGCCCTGCGCTATGTCGACGTCATAGCGCGCGACAGAGAGGCCGCCGCACTCTTATCTGTTGCCGGCATCTTCAAACGCGCTGGATTCCCACCCGAGACCTATAGCCAAGCAGTGGAATTGGTTCGGCAGCACGCTCGAATCGTGCTTCACTTCCATCCTGACCGCTTTGGCGGGAAGCCCACAAATGTGGCTGAGAGCCTTTTGATCGAGGGTGTGTACCGAAATCAGTTTGAGACCGGACTATCGAGCGGAAGCCCGACCGCCTTTCCCGGCGGTGAGCGCGACAACTGGGAGCGTACGTTATTTGGCGGAGCGTACCACGCCGAAGGTGTACCGGTTTCGGAGCGCCCTAAATACGGATCACTCGAATTAGTCCGGTTCCCCGACGGGCCGGCGCCGCGCTTTGGATCGTGCTATTTCGTGCTGCGAGACGTGGGCGCGCGGGCTTCCATCACCTTCATGGGCAGCGAGGACCCGCACGCCAGGGACCGAGTCGGCACCCTTGCAACACCGAACGCCGTGATAGCGGCATTGCTTTCTGAAATTGAAAACGGTGGCATGGCCACTCCGCCATGGCCTCCGTTTCGCGCGCCGACTCTCGGCGTGCCGGGCATTACCGTGAGCCGATTTTGCGGCCTACTCAACATCCTTCGCGAACACCGGCCGAACCCCTCACCAGGCGAGCCGGGACGTGTGTTGGACAGTGGGGTCGAGGCACAAGTTCACGGCCCTGTCATACTAAACCGCGATATTGAGACGTTGGTGGCCGACCCGGCGTTCGCGCCCACGCGCGTCGGTCAAGCACTGATCGAACTCGCAGATAAGTACGGGTTCGACTTCGAGTGGCATCGCGGATTCCGGCTCGCCGTTCGCGACGTGCCAGATGACTTCCGAGGACCGGAGATGCCCAGGCTTGCAGAACGCATCGCCGGCAAGGACGGAATCCTTGACGCTGCAGTGATCGGGAGAGCCGCCGCCTCGTTGCGCCACGACCCCGGCCAATGGAGCGAGTGGGGTGACTACTTCAGGGCTCTCCAGCTTTTTAGACGACTCTGGCACGTGCTGGTACACTTCGGCCATCCGATTGACCGCTGAACGGTATATCGGTTGACGAAACCCTCACCCCCGCGGAACTGCTGTACCGCCATTCGGTCCAAGTGGTCGGCAATCTGGAAGTTGAGCCGTCGTTCCAGGGTTGTGGATGATATACATAAGAAAACCAGCCAAATTCTGCTTGCATGAAAAGGATGACTAAGTGACTTTTAGAGAACCTGCGCGTACTCACCTTACCGCACGGATTCCGCCGCCGCGCCGCGCGTCAACTTACGTACCGTCTTCCACGCGCTGCCGCGAATGTCAGCCAGGCCGGCCATCACGCTCCCCATCGCGTTCAGGAAGTAATCCAGGTCTTCCTCCGCAATATTCAGCGGCGGAAGGAATTTGATCAGCTCGGTGTGGTAGCCGGCAACTTGCGCCAGAATGCGGTGCTCCTGCATCAGCGGCATGATCACGGTCTGGCTGAAGACGCCTTCGTTCAACAGATGCAGCGCGTCCCAGGCGGCTTTCAATTTCACCGGGCCGTCCGGACGCCGGAAGTCGATGCCGAACATCAGGCCTTTACCGCGAACTTCCGCGAAGAACGGGCACGTCCTGCCCATTTCCTCCAGGCGCGCCATGGCCTTCGCTCCCAGCCGGGCGGCGTTGCCTGCCACGTCCTCCTCTTCCATCGCGATCAGGCTGGCCAGCGCCGCGGTCATCGCCAGATCGTTCTGGCCAAACGTATTCGAATGGATCAAGCAGTGCTCCATACTGTCGAACACAGCGTCCATGATGCGTGGCGAGGCGATCACCGCGCCCACTGGCACGTACCCTCCCGAGAGCGCCTTGGAGACGCAGACTATATCCGGCTCTACTTCCGGCCAGTGCTGGTAAGCGAACCACCTGCCGGAGCGTCCCAGGCCGCACTGCACCTCATCGGCCACCAGCAACGCGCCCGCTTTGTGACACAGGCGCGCCGCTTCCGCCAGGTAACCGTCGGCCACCACGGCGCAGGTCTTGCCCTGCACCGGTTCCACCACCAGCGCCGCCACGTCGTTTCCGGCCAGCGCCTCCTCCAAAGCTGCAAGATCGTTGAACGGGATTTTCATCGTGCCCGGCATCAGATTCCCGAATCTCTCGCGGAAGAAATCCGAGCCGTTGAGCGAAAGCGAACCCTACCGTCAGTCCATGAAACGCGTGATCGCAGAACAGAATTCGGGCTTTCCGCGTGTAACAGCGCGCGAATTTGATGGCGCCTTCCACGCTCTCCGTCCCGGAGTTGCAGAAGAAGACCCGCGTCAGATTACCGCCCGAATAAGTGCTCGCCAGGCGCGTCAGCCGTTCCGCCACCAATCCGGCCAGCAGGGAACAATCCATGCGCACCAGGTTCGGCATCTCGCGCGAGAGCACCTGCTCCAGAATCGCGCGCACTCGCGGATGATTGCGCCCCAGCGCGAATACCCCCCAACCGGTCAGCAGATCCAGATAGCGGTGTCCTTCGGCATCGAACAGCCACGATCCTTCCCCCCGCACATACTTCTTGTCGAACCCGACCGTGCGCAGCATTTTCACGAACGCCGGATTGATATAGCGTTCGTGCAATTCGTATTGACGGCCCTGTTGGGCGTCCAGCCACGTGAGAAAACCCTCATTCATACGCCAATAGTCCATAGACTCACGATACCGTCACAGGGTTGCGGATCGCGCACGCGGCGGCGGGGTCGATTCCTACCAACCCCCGCCGGCCCGTCCGTTTTTGATATACTGCCAGTGAATCGAGAGGGGAAAATGAAACTGCTGCCAATCCTGGCGGTCGCCGCCTTGGCCACCACCGCCGCACTGGCCCAAAACGCCCAGAAAACGCCCCTGAAGGTCGGCGATGAGGCGCCCGATTTCACCGTAGCCGCCAACCAGGCCAGCAACCACGTTGCCGTCAAGCTGTCCGATTTCCGCGGCAAGAAGAACGTCATCCTGGCATTCTTTCCCGCCGCGTTCACCGGTGGTTGAACCAAGGAACTCACGGCGTACCAGTCTGGTATCGCTAACTTCACCGCCAAGGACAGTCAGGTCCTGGCGATGAGCACCGATTCGGTTTTCACGCTGGCGCACTGGGCAAAGGAATTGGGAGCGGAATTTCCCCTGCTGAGCGATCACGACCGCAAGATCTCGGAGTTGTACGGTGTCCTGAATGCCCAAGCGGGCATGGCCAACCGCACCACTTTCGTAATCGATATGGACGGAAAGATCGCCTACATCGAAGAGGGCGGCAGCGCCATCGACGTCACCGGCGCCGATACCGCGTGCAGTCGTCTGGCGCACAAGAAGCAGCAGTAACTGGCCGCACCCGCTGTTACCAACCCAACCGCCGATACGAACCGGCCGCCGCTGTCACTGACCGCAGCCGCTGTTACTGACCAGCCGCTGTTACCAACCCAACCGCCGATACTTAACCGGCAGCCGCTGTTACTGACCGGCAGCCGCTGTTACTGAGCCGCGACCGCAAGGGAGCGGTGCTTTTTCGGTGTCTTCCACCTCCGCTTGACCGGCATCCCGCCGTTTGGCAAGATTACAAACGCCATGCCGGCAGACCGCATTCGCGAACGATGGCGCCGCTTGGAGGAGATCCTCGTCGCCTCCTGGGAATTGCCGGCCGCCGAACGCGAAGCTTACTGGGCGAGCAGCTCCGGCCGGCAGCAGTGACGGAGGCTCGTATGGGGGGCTCGGCGGGGTCGGGTCGGCGAGCGCCGCCGCGGGACCGACGTATGGGTCCGCAAGCCTTGCGGCGCCATCCCCGGTGTCGGCGGCGGGGCCATTCGCCTGGCAATATCGGGGACCCTCACGAATGACGGAATCGTCTCCGCTAATGGCGCCCCGGCGCAAAACGATGCGCAGGCCGGTGGGGGCGCGGGCGGATCGATTTGGGTCACCGCAGGTACGCTGGCAGGTTCCGGCAGTTTTGCGGCGGATGGCGGCGCGGGAGGCGAGGCCTCTGGCGGCGGTGGGCGAGTGGCCGTCTATTACATGTCTAACAGCGGATTCAATCTCAACTCGCTTTCAGCCCCTGGCGGTCAGGGAGGCACCCCGGGATCGCCCGGGACCGTGATCTACTCCGGCACCTGCCGATGTCACCGGCGATCCGACGGCGGCGGATGTCCAGTCCGAGATCGCACAGGCCCTGGGTGCCGCCACGCCATCCAACGACATGAACCACGACGGGAAAGTGAACGTTACCGACGTGCAGATCGAGTTGAATGCTGCTATCCGTCTGGGCTGCTCGTCGCATGGAGCGCCAGGCTAGCATAGCTAGCCGCAATACTGTTCACTTTGAGCTGTGGGGCAGACTTCAGAGGCAGTTGCAAAATTAATCGTTCCGCACGAAAAGCACCGCTCCCTCGCGGTCGCGGCTCATTAACCGCCGCCATCTCAACGCATAGTTGAAGAGCCGCGACCGCAAGGGAGCGGTTGCCTTGGCAACTTGCCTGAATTTTGCAACTCCCTCTGAAGTCCGCCGCAGCCCGAAGGCTGCCCCACCGGAGCTTGCGCACACATTCCCTAAGTGAACAGCATTGAGGCTAAGCGGAACAAGAGCCGAGTCCTTTCGAGGACAGCCGGGTTCTACACTATAGATAAATGGATAATCAGGTTCTGAAACCTGTTTCCGCCCAGTCGGTTTACCCGTTCGAGACCGCCCAACCCCTTGCGCCGCAAGGCAAAATCGACGAAATCGTGTTCCGCGCCTGGCGCACCGCGGGAATCCGCCCCGCGTATCCCTGCTCCGACGAGGTCTTCCTGCGGCGCGCCTACCTCGACGTCATCGGCGCACTCCCCACCTCCGAAGAGGCGTCGCAATTCCTGGCCGAATCCGGTGTAGCCAAGCGCACCATCCTCATCGACCGCCTGCTTGCGCGCGACGAATTCGCCGACTACTGGGCCATGCGCTGGAGCGAGCTGCTGCGCATCAAATCGGAATTCCCCATCAATCTCTGGCCCAACGCCGTGCAGGCGTACTACAAGTGGCTCCATACGGCGCTCGCCCAGAATACCCCGTACGACGAATTCGCGCGCCAGATTCTGGTCTCCAACGGGAGTAATTTCCGCGTTCCGGAGGTCAACTTCTATCGCGCCGTCCGCAGCAAGGAACCGCTGGGGCTGGCGCAGGCCGTCGCCCTCACGTTCATGGGAGCGCGCACCGGCGACTGGATGGCGAAGATGGCCTCGTTCTTCTCGCAGGTGGGCTACAAGTCCACCGACGAGTGGAAAGAAGAAATCGTCTACTTCGATATCGCCAAAAAGCCGCCCGCTGCGCTCGTTTTTCCGGATGGCAAACCGGCGCGCCTCGCTCCCGGCCAGGACCCGCGCGCGGTGTTCGCCGATTGGCTGGTGGCGCCGGGAAATCCGTGGTTCGCCCGCCATATCGTCAATCGCATCTGGTATTGGCTACTGGGACGCGGCATCATCCACGAACCCGACGATATTCGCGCCGGCAATCCGCCCTCCAATCCCGAACTGCTGGCGTACCTCGAGCAGGAATTGCTCGCGGGCCATTTCGACCTGAAGCGCGTCTATCGCCTGATTCTGAATTCCCAGGTCTACCAGATGTCCTCGCTCGTTCCTGAGGGGTCATCGGACGCCGCCGCGGCGCAGTTCGCCTGGTATCCCAAGCGGCGGCTCGACGCCGAAGTGCTCATCGACGCCATCTGCCAGGTGACCGGCACCGATGAGGAGTACGAAAGCCCCATTCCCGAACCGTTCACCTTCCTTCCCGAACAGCAGCGGGCCGTGGGCATCGCCGATGGCAGTATTTCGAGCGCCTTTCTCGATCTTTTCGGCCGTCCGCCGCGCGATACTGGCCTGGCATCCGAGCGCAACAACCAGCCCAGCGCCGAACAGCGCCTGCACCTGCTGAATTCGAGCCACATCCAGCAGAAAATCCAGCAGAGCGCCAAACTGCGGGCGCTGGTGCAGCCGGGTAGCAAGCCGCACGACCCAATAGACCGCCTCTACCTGACGCTGCTCTCGCGCTATCCGACCGACGATGAGCTGAAAGTCGTGGCGGCGTATTTCCAACCGACTTCCCAGGCAACTCTGGGCAATAAATGGCCGGCCGTGGTCGACGTGACCTGGGCTTTGATGAACAGCGCGGAGTTTCTCTACCGGCACTGAGGCGAACATGAGACACACTTACCCACTGGAATTCTCGCGGCGCGATCTGCTGCGCCTGATGGGCGCCGCCGGATTGGCCACCGCCCTCCGCGCGGGCGCCCAGCCGGCCAAGGCGAAGGCGGTAATCCAAATCTGGATGTGGGGCGGACCGGCGCACCTCGATACCTTCGATCCCAAACCGGCCGCGGGCTACGATTATTGCGGCCCGTTCGACAAACCCATCGCCACTAACGTAGACGGCATCCGGATCAATGAACTACTGCCGCTGCTGGCGCGGCAAGCCGACAAATACTCGCTCATCCGCGGCATGACACATGGATTGTTCGCTCACGAAACGGCATCGTATGCGGTGCAGACAGGGCGCAAGCCCGGCGACAGGCTGGTTTATCCGTGCGCCGGCGCGGTGGTTTCGCTATTGAAGGGCAAAGATGCCTCGAGCGGCCTGATTCCGCCGTACATCGTGCTTACCCAGCCGCAGGGACGCTTCGCCGAGAACGGTTTTCTGAGCGAGCGGTATCGCCCGTTCGCCACCGGCGGCGATCCGGCGCAGACGCGCTTCGCCGTCGAGGGCGTGGTGGCCCAGGGCATCAGCGATAAACGCCAGCAGGATCGCCGTCAGTTGCTGCATCAGCTCAACACGCTCGAAAAGGCGCGCGACGATGCCGCCTGGAAGGAGCTCGATCAGGCCGAACAGCAGGCCTACGAGCTGATTCTGGGCGATGCCGGCAAAGTCTTCGATCTGGCGCAGGAATCCGACGAAATGCGCGACCGCTACGGCCGCAATACCTTCGGCCAATCGTGTCTTGCGGCGCGCCGGCTGGTGGAGCGCGGCGTTCCGTATGTCACCATCAACTACCAGGGATGGGACACGCACCGCCAGAATTTCCAGACCATGCGCCAGAAATTGCCGCAGATGGACAAAGGGATGGCCGTGCTGCTGTCGGATCTGGCTGACCGCGGGCTGCTCCAAAGCACTATCGTGTGGTGGAGCGGGGAATTCGGCCGCACCCCGCGCGTGCAGTGGGAAGCGCCCTGGAATGGCGGCCGGAATCACTGGGGCGACTGTTTCTGCGCGCTGGTGGCGGGTGGCGGATTCCAGGGAGGGCACGTCGTGGGTTCGACCGACGCGCGCGGCGAGCAGGTGCGCGATCGCCCGGTATACCCCGCGGACGTGATCGGCACCATTTATCAACTTCTCGGGATCGATCCCGATAGCAAGCTGCCCAATCCGGACGGCCAGGACGTGCCGCTGATGCCGGCTTCCGCCGGGCGGCTGACGGAGATCGTCTAACATGACCGTGCGCCGGCTCATTTTGGCCTCGTTCCTCGCGATTGCCGCGCGGGCGCAGAACGTACCCCACGCCGCCTATGTTCTGCCGGCCGGCGGCGAGCGCGGCGCCACCGTCGAAGTCACGGTGGGCGGGCAGTTTCTGCAAAACGCGGCCGACGTTTACATTTCCGGCAAGGGAATCGCAGCGTCGGTAATCGATCACGCCCGCCCCATGAACGGAAACGAGGCTGCCAACCTCCGCGAACGCATGCAGGAGTTGCAGAAGCAGCCCACGGGCCCCGAAGTCTGGACGGAGATGAAGGCCATCCGCCTGAAGCTGGTCACCTGGAACACCAATCGGCTGGCGAGCCCGGTGCTGGCCGAGACCCTGAAGCTGCGAGTAACCATCTCGCCCGACGCCGCGCCTGGCAAACGCCAACTGCGCTTGGCATCGCCGCAAGGATTGTCCAACCCGCTGATTTTCTGCGTGGGAGATTTGCCGGAGTTCGCGGAAACCGAAACCATCACGGTGACCGATCCGCCCGACAATGCGCGCAACATCAACCAACTGCAGATTCGCCAGCCGCCCACCGATATGGCCATCACGCTGCCGGCCATCGTGAACGGCCGCATCAAACCGCGGCTCGCCCGGCCGCAAGGTGCGCATCCCGGCCAGCCATTCACGCCCGGCGAGGCCGACCGCTACCGCTTTCAGGCGCGCCACGGCCAGAGTCTGGTGATTGCCGCCAGCGCGCGCGAGTTGCTGCCCTATCTCGCCGACGCCGTCCCGGGCTGGTTTCAGGCCGTGCTCACGCTCTACGATAGCGCCGGCAAGGAAGTGGCCTACAACGACGATTTCCGTTTCCATCCCGACCCGGTGCTTCATTATGTCGTGCCCGAAGATGGCGAATACACGGTGGAAATCAAAGACGCGCTGTACCGCGGGCGCGAGGATTTCGTGTACCGCATCCGCATCGGCGAACTGCCTCTCGTCACCGGCATCTTTCCGCTGGGCGGGCGCACAGGCGCGCGCACGAACGTCGAATTGAGCGGCTGGAATTTGCCGGCGCGGCAGGCGGACTTCGACGCCCGCGGAAAAGCGCCCGGTATCTACGAGGTCGCGGGCCAGCCGTTTCAGGTGGCAGATCTGCCCGAGACCGCGGCGACCGCGAAGCGCGTCAAGCTCCCCGTAATCGTGAACGGCCGCATCTCCCGCCCGGGCGAATGGGACGTGGTTCATTTCGACGGCCGCGCCGGCCAGCAAATCGTGGCCGAAGTGTACGCGCGCCGCCTGGAATCGCCGCTCGATTCGGTGTTGCGGCTCACCGATGCGCGCGGCAACCAACTGGCCTTCAACGACGATTCGCCGGACGAAGGCGCCGGCCTGGAGACGCATCACGCCGATTCGTTTCTGAGCGTCACCCTGCCGGCGAACGGAAGCTATCTGCTATACATCGGCGACGCCCAGCAGAAGGGCGGACCGGAGTACGCCTACCGGCTGCGAATCAGCGCGCCGCGTCCCGATTTCGAATTGCGCGTGACTCCCTCCGGCATCAACTCGGGTGTGAATGCATCGGTCCCTCTGACGGTGCATGCCGTCCGCCGCGATGGATTCTCCGGGCCGTTAGTGCTTTCTCTCAAGGACGCGCCGCATGGGTACTCCCTCGCCGGCGCCGTAATTCCGTCGGGCGCCAACCAGGTACGCGTCACCCTGACCACGCCGCCGCCCGTCCAGCACGAACCGCTCCGATTGGTACTGGAAGGCCGCGCCACCATCGAGGGCAGGGAAGTCACGCGCCAGGCGGTGGCGGCGGAGGACATGATGCAGGCGTTCTTTTATCGCCACCTGGTCCCCGAAAGCGAATTGCAAGTGGCCGTCCGCCGCGGCGCGGCCTTTCGCACGCCGGCGCGTGCCATCGGCGCCGAGAATCTGAGAATACCGGCCGGCGACACCGTACGCCTGCGGGTCTCGGCCGAGCTACCGCCGAACAGCCCGTTCGAAAACCTGCGCTATGAGTTGTCCGATCCGCCGGAGGGGGTCGCGATCCAGGAGACGACGCCGGTCGCCGGCGGAGCCGAGATCGTATTGCGCTGCGATACGGCGAAATCCAAGCCGGGTCTGCGAGGCAATCTGATCATCGCAATTTCGGGCGAAAGAAAGCCCCAGGCCGCCAACGGCAGAGCGCCCGCCGCGCGGCAGCGCGTGGCGCTCGGTACGCTCCCGGCAGTGCCGTTTGAGATCACGGGCGCACTACGCGCTGACCGGCGATAGCGCACAGGGAAAGCATGGCTGGTTTTATCCGTGTGAATCCGTGTGCATCCGTGGCCGAAGAATTACCCTTCCAGATTTCGCAGCACTTCAGATCCCGGTCGAATTATGGGGCAGAGAAATTGGCCACGGATGGACACGGATGCACACGGATGCACACGGGTGCACACAGATAAGAAGCACGCTTCCTCGCGGTCGCGCCTCAGCAAGGCACAGAAAAAGGGAGGCGATCCACAGATCGCCTCCCTTTTTGCGACAATACAGCAGGAGAAACTTACTTGGGCTGATCGGCGACGATGCCGCCGCTGGTCTTCTGCTTCGCTTCCATCTTCTTCTTCTTGACCGCCATGTTCTTGTCGACCCAATCGTTGGCGATCTTGATGTCCCTCTCGTAATCTTCCTTGTTGTCGTCGAGGTCGGCGCGCTCGCGGATGAGAAGGTTCTCATACGCCATGGCATCGTCGTAGTCCGGGTCCACCTGGAGAGCCTTGTCGAGGTTGTCGAGGCCTTCCTGGATGACAACGCTGTACTTAGCCTTCAGCTCTTCGCGGACTTTCTTGTCCTTGATTGGCCCCGGGTCCTCGAGTTTCATTCCGAGGTTGGCGCGGGCCGTGCCATCCGCCGGATACCATTCGGACCAGGCGATGAATCCCTTGCTGTAATAGCCGACTGCGCTCTTCGGATTCACTTGGGTGAGCTTGTCATACCAGGCTTTCGATTCGTCCCAGCGCTTCTCGCTCAAGTACAGCGATGCGAGATAAGCGATTGCCGTCTCGTTCTTGGGATCGTCCTTGAGCACGTCCTTGAACGAAGACTCCGCGGCGTTGGCCATTTGATCGTTCTCGGGCGAAGTGGCGCCGGGAATGTACTGCTGCATGTAAGCGGTGGCCAGGTACAAGCGCGCGATGGGATAGTTGGGATCCAACTCCACTGCCTGTTTGAAATGCTCGACGGCTTCCGGGTATTGGGCGTTCTTGAACGCATTGACGCCCTTGTTGAGGTGATCGCGGGCTTGCAGCTTCTGGCAACCCGTCCCGAGGATCGGGAGGCAGATTAGCACGGCGGCCAGGGCACACAAAGCGAACTTGCGCATCTTATTGTCCAGCCTCCACTTTAGCGGTCATCAAACCGACCTTGTCGATGCCGGCGCCGTGCGCGATGTCAATTGCCTTGGCGACCCAGAGGAAATCGAGGGAGTCATCGCCTTTCACGAAGACCACGCGTTCGGCGCGCGTCTTGAAGATTTCGGTGAGCCGGTCGCCCATGTGCTGCTCATCGGTGTCCTCGCTGTTGATCTGGTAGTGGTGATCCTTATCGATGACGATCACCACCGTGCGTTGGTCCGACGCCGACGCTTTTTGGCCCGGGGGCGGCGGTTGCGGCACCAGAGCCTCGAGGCCTTTAGGTGTCAGGGGCGTGATCACCATAAAGATGATAATGAGCACCAACAGGACGTCGATCATGGGCGTCATGTTGATATCGCTTTTGGGACCGCCCTTTCCACCGACTGCCATTCCCATAGAAAAACTCCTTTAAAATCCTTATTTATTGCACCGGCGTTGCCGACGGAGCGCTCGCTGCGGGGGCGGCTCCGGGCTTCGCTTTCTCCTGCAACTGTTCCGTGAGAAGACCGAGCTGGTCCACTCCCGCCGCACGGAGATTGTCCACCACGTCCACTACTTTTCCGTAATTCGCGCGCTGATCGCACTTCACAAATACCGTCTTGTCCAACTTGTTCGTGAGGAGATCCTTAACCTTCTGGGGAAGATCTTCCGGCAGGATCCTATCGGAACCGAGAAACACGTTTCCGTCCCGCGTCACCGCCACCATAACCGCGTCGCTTTTATCGGCGGCCTGCATGGCAATCGGGTTCCTGGTCTTCACCATGTCCACGCTGACGCCCTTGGACAACATAGGCGTGATGACCATAAAGATGATCAGCAGCACCAACATCACGTCCACCATGGGTGTGACGTTGATATCGGCTACCGGCGGCGGAGCTTTTATTTTTCCAATTTTCTCTACTGCCATTTTGTTCTCCCTGGAACTCGGGTTTACTCGGGGGAGCTTCCGGAGAAGCTCACCCGTTTTCAACTCGCCGGATTCCTGAATTACAAACTACTTGCGGGCGCCCGCGCCGCGCTGCGACCGCTTCAGGAAGTAGTCGATCAACTCGGAACTGGAGTTGCCCATCTCCACGTCGAAAGCTTCGATCTTATTGGTGAAGAAGTTGAACATCCAGACCGCGGGGATGGCCACGAACAATCCGATAGCGGTGGTGACCAACGCTTCCGAAATACCGCCGGCCACTGCGCCCAGACCGGTGGACTTGTTGTTCGAAATTCCCTTGAACGCGTTGATGATGCCGACCACCGTTCCGAACAGACCCACGAACGGGGCCGTGGATCCGATGGTGGCCAGACCGCTGACGCCGCGCTTCAGCTCGGCGTGCACGATGGCTTCGGCGCGTTCCAGGGCGCGCTTGGAAGCTTCGATTTCCTCACCCGGAATCTCGGAGCTGATCTGGTGCGCCTGGAATTCCTGCAAACCGGCCACGACCACCTTGGCAAGGTGGCTCTTCTTGTAACGGTCCGCAATCTTGACGGCTTCATCCAGCTTGCCTTCGCGTAGCGCGCCGGCGACGGCTGGAGCAAAAGCGCGCGACTGTTTGCGAGCCGCGCTGTATGCCATGAGGCGGTCGATCATGACGCCGATGGAATAGGCGGACATGATGAACAGACCGACCACGACGATCTTGGCCAACGGCCCCATCTGGCTCCAAAGGGAGCGAGGATCCCAACCGATACCCTCGTCCTGGAGCAAATAAAACGCCCATACGTGCAATTGCAAAAGCATTGTTGTTGTCTCTCCTGCGAGTTGAAATTGTACCTTCTATCCGACGTTCCTTTCCGAGCGCCGGGTTACTACTGATTTAACGTAAAGTTCACATCGATCGTGGTTTCCACCTGCACCGGCTCTCCGTTCAGCAGTGTCGGCCGGTAGACCCACGTCTTTACCGCATCCATGGCAGCCTGGATCAACAGAGCCGGACCGCCGAGGGAATGCAATTCCTGAATAGTGCCATCCTTGGCAATGATGGCGGCAAGGTGCACCACACCTTGCACGCGCGCCGACTTGGCCAATTGCGGATAGATCGGCGGGGTCTTGCGGATGATCATCGCGCTCTGAACGTTGCCGCCCACGCGAATACGCTGCGGGGCCGCTTCCTTCTTCGGGGGCGGAGGAGGCGGAGGGGGCGGAGCCGCGGACGGAATGCCGCCGATAATACCGCCGAGCACGCCGCCGAGCTGGCCGCCGGCAACGCCGCTGCCGACGCCGCCGACTACACCAGCCACGCCGGAAGCCGGAGGCGGAAGCTCGTCTTCCTTAATGACGGCGATTTCCTTGGGGACGCTCTTTGGAGCCATCAGCCTGCCGGCATCGAATTGCCGCGGAATTACTTTGACTACTTTGACCGGGGGGGCTGCCGCCGGAGGCGGCGGCGGAGGCGGCGGCGGAGGCGGCGCCACCAGGAAACTTTGCAGTGTAGTAGCCGGGAGAACTTCCGTGTAGATCAGAGGCAGAATCACAGCTACCACGATCAAAACGATCTGCCCGGCGAAGGAAACCAATACCGTCCAGCTCTTGTTGGTTTTTCCCGTGCCCTCTACGAATGTCTGTTCAAACATACGCGCTTCCTTTCCCTGTTACCGCGAGCGCGAGGCCGAATGCCAGCCGCCCCGGCCGCGATTTAACTCATCGAACCGCCTTGGTCGAATTCTTCCGAACTGTCTCCACCCGCGGAGCGGCCGGTCCTCCGCCCACCGGCGCCTTCGGTGCTGCCGGACCGCCGCCGGGTGTCGGCTTCCGGCGGGCATCCGCGTAATTATGCCAGAACAATACGATCGGACTGGCGACGAATACCGACGAATAAGTGCCTATGATGATTCCGCAAACCAGCGCGAACGAAAACCCGTTCAGCACCGGACCGCCCCAGATGAACAACGCGATGACCGTGAGGAACGTTAGACCCGAGGTCATGATGGTCCGGCTCAGGGTCTGATTCACGGCGCGGTTCATCACCGCTTCCAGCGGCTCTCTGCGCGAGAACTTCAAATTCTCGCGGATGCGGTCGAAAATGACGATGGTATCGTTCATCGAATAACCGACCAGCGTCAACAGCGCCGCGATCACCGTCATGGAGATCTCTTTGTTAAAGAGAGAAAACAGCCCGACTGTGATCAGCGTGTCGTGGAAGCACGCGATCACCGCGCCCAAACCGTAAATCCATTCGAAACGGAACGCGATGTACACCAGCATGCCGGCCAGGGCATACAGGGTGGCGAAGAGAGCCTTCTGGCGCAGCTTGGCTCCCACTTTGGGGCCCACCATCTGTGCGGTGTTCACGTGGAACGGCGCCAAATAACACTCCTGCTGAAGAGTGTTAATAATACCAGAGTTCATTCCCGGAACGGAACGCAATTCGTCAAAATTTGTGATCAATCCGGAGTGACGGGTATTGATCTCGCCAAGGATGTTGCTCACCAGGGTCTGCAGTTGCTGTTCGCTCATGGCGACGCCCGCCCGGGCCATCGGATCGCGCAGCCGGTTGGCAAGCTCTTCGACGCTGGTGTTATTGAGGTCCAGTTTGCCGCTGCCGGGTTGGCCGAATGTATCGGTGAGAACGGAACGCATAACCGTCTGGTTGGCGTTCATTTCCCCCTCGCCCTGTCCCTTCGCCTCGGTCTGGATTTCCACGGTATTCACCACTCCGTTACCGCTCAAGTCCTGGACGCTGACCTCGCCCTTGACTTTCTGCAGCATGGCCGCGCGGATCTTGTTGTCCTGCGGAGGGTTGGCAAATTTCACCTGGATCAGCGTGCCCTCTTTAAAGTCGATGCCGTATTTCAGACCGCCCTTGACGATAATGCTTGTCACCCCAGCCACACTCAGAACCAGCGAGGCGATGATAAAGGGCCACTTCTTGCCCAGAAAGTCGTAGTTCGTGTTCTTGAATAATTCCATCGAGCGTTGCCGTGCTGGTGCGCTCCATATTCATCTGACACCAGCTCCTTAACTTTTGTTCCCGTCCAAACCGCCGAAGCGGAACTTAAATACTCAAAGGCTCCGTTCCCCGGCGACCAGAAAGCTCCCAATTGAAAATCGTGCGGGAAACAAATACCGCGGTAAACACATTGGCAAACAATCCGATGGTCAATGTTACCGCAAATCCACGTACCGGTCCTTCCCCGAAAAGGAAAAGGAAAGCGCAGGACACAATAGTGGTTACGTGTGTGTCCACAATGGTCCACCACGCCTTGTTGAAGCCCGTATCGACCGCCGCAAACGTGCCCTTTCCGGTCCGCAATTCTTCGCGAATTCTTTCGAAAATCAGCACATTCGAATCCACCGCCATACCGATGGTGAGGATTACTCCGGCGATTCCCGGTAGCGTAAGGGCGGCATGGAAATAGGAAATTGCGGCCAGTAGTACTATCGTGTTCAGAAAAAGTGCCAGTACCGCGTTCACTCCGCTCCGCTTGTAGTAAAGCAGCATCACCACGACCACGGCCAGAGTGCCGACGATGCCGGAGACGATTCCCTGATGGATGGAGTCCGCGCCCAGAGACGGACCCACGGAGTTTTCGAAAACCGTGGTCACGCGGGCGGGCAGCGAACCGGAACGGAGATAGCGCGCCAGGTCGGTGGCTTCCTCCTGGGTGCTGAGACCCATGATGCGGCCGGAATCCTCGATCCGCTCCTGAATGTTGGCTACGTTGACAATGTCGTTGTCGAGAATCACCGCAAGTTTGTCGTTGACATGATCCCCGGTGAACCGCGCGAATTTGCGGCCGCCATCCTGCGAAAGCGTGAAGCTGGTCTGCCAGGTGCGCGGGGTATCGCCCTGTCCGGCGCGGGCGCTGCGCATATCCCGGCCGGTGATCACCGGAATCGAATTCACCAGGTACCATTCGTCGGCCTGGCCGCGGACGCGCGGCTTGGCTCTCATCAGCTTCTCGTTGAGCGGAAGGATGCCGCCCAGTTTCGCCAGGGCGTCTTCGCGGCTGGTGAAGGCCGTGTCGTGCTGCTTGTCGACTCCCGTGATCCACAATACGGCCGTGGTGCCGATCACCTCTTTGGCGTGGGCCGAGTCGTCAATCCCGGGCAACTCGATCAGGATCTGGTAGTCCGCACCCGATTGTCCGTATTGCTGCACCGACGTCTCGGAAACGCCCAGATCGTTGATGCGGTTGCTGATGGTATCGATAGCGCCCTGCACCGCCTGCTTCTTGAGTTCGCTGAGGTCCGACGGCGTGAGCCTGAGCGAGTAGTCGGTGGAGTTGAGCGTCGTCAGGATATAGGTGGGCGCTTCGGTGGACACCAGGTTGCGAAAATCGCCGGCCTTGCCGGGATTGACTCCCTTAATAAGGATGTTCACATGGTCGGCGTCATCGACCGTCGCGGGATCGCTCAACCCGGCCACCTCGGCGCTGTTCCAGACGATGCCCTGCTTGCCGGCTGCCTGCTGCAACCGCTCGATGGTCTGTTGACCGTCGCCCTTTACGGCGTCCTCGACCTGGACTTCCATTACCAGGCGGCTGCCGCCTTTGAGATCGAGCCCTAGCCGGATGTGCGTCTTCAGGTTGTTGATCAGGTCGGCCTTCGATGTGGGGAGTCCGACGATACCGAGGACGCATATCAGTAACGTCACAACAATGATTACGGCCCTTGTTGTCAGATTCTTTTGCATGGGAATAGATGCCTTGCCAAATCTCTAAAGATACCTGCTACTTCTTTTCGTTCGAAACGCGGCTGGTGACCGCGCTGCGGGCGAATTGCAACTTTACATTGTCGGGCTTGATGCGCAGCACCAGGGAATCGTCCTCCACCGCGACGATGGTGCCGACCAGTCCGCCGCTGGTCACGACCGTGTCTCCGTTCTGGAGACTGGCCAACATTTTTTGCGTCTGTTTTTTCTGGCGCTGCATCGGGAGGAAGAGGAGGAAATACAACACTCCGAACATCAGCAGGATGGGCAACATAATCCCTGCCGCGCTGCCACCGGGCGATGCGGCTTGAAGAAAGAGGTTCAGAACCACGTTTTGACCAATAAGCGTCACTCAGCGTCCGGGGACGCCGAACGAACACACTTCAAATATTCTGGAAATGAAAACGATATTATAGCGTGCCTGATCTCGCACATGATGTCAAGGTACCGCCTGATGTTGTGGCGAGTGGCCAACGACGCGTAGAGAATTTCCCCGGACAAAAACAAATGGCGAAGGTATGAGCGCGTATACCTTCGACAAGTATAGCACCCGCACTTTTCGTCGATGGGCCGCTCGTCATCCTTATATTTGGCGTGTTTGATGATCACCCGGCCCGCGGATGTGAACAAATATCCGTTGCGGGCGTTGCGCGAGGGAAGCACGCAATCCATCATGTCGATGCCGCGGGCGACGTACTCCGGTAGTTCCTGGGGCATGCCCACGCCCATGGCGTAGCGGGGCTTTGCGCGCGGCAGGATCTCGCGCGTGGCTTCCACCATCTCCATGCTGAGCGCGCGCGGCTCGCCCACCGAAAGCCCGCCCACCGCGTAGCCGTCGCTGTCGAGATCGACCAGCGCGCGGGCGCACTCGGCGCGCAGGTCGGGAAACATCGATCCCTGCACGATGGGGAACAGCGCGTGGCGTGTCGGGCTTTCCAGCATGCGCGCGCGATGATGCCGGTCTGCCCGCTGCGCCCAGCCAACCGTGCGGTGCATGCTCGCGCGGGCGTATTCGTGCGTGACCGGGTACTCCGGGCACTCGTCGAGCACCATGCAAATGTCGCTCCCGAAGGCCAGTTGCACGTCGACTGTCGATTCCGGCGTGAAGGTGTGCTGATCGCCATCCAGGTGCGATTGGAAGATGACGCCATCGCCGGTGATCTTGCGCAGTCCGCTGAGGCTGAAGACCTGGAAGCCGCCGGAATCGGTGAGGATGCCGTTGGGCCACGACATGAAGCGATGCAATCCGCCCATCTTCCGGATGAGCTCGTGGCCGGGCCGTAGAAACAGATGATACGTGTTCGCCAGCAGGATCTTGACGCCCAGATCGTCGGCCAGATCGCGCTGGCTGAGTCCTTTCACCGTGGCCTGCGTGCCGACGGGCATGAAGACGGGCGTTTCGATACTCCCGTGCGCAGTGTGCAGCAGGCCCGCCCGCGCGCCGGTTTCGGGACACTCAGCCACCAGTTCGAAGGAGATTTGGCTCAAATCAGATTGTAAGCGACAGGTCTTAGCCACGGATGGACGCGGATGGACACGGATTGTGAAGAGACGGCTTATCCGTGTGCATCCGCGTCCATCCGTGGCCAAATTCCTAACGTCAGGGCTCCCATCAACGTCCAAACCGTTCCATGTGGACTTTCGCATTTCTCGAACAATTCGCCCAGGACATCCGCTATGCGCTGCGCACCATGGCGGCCAACCCACTCTTCACCGCCACGGCGGCGCTCTCGCTGGCCCTCGGAATCGGCGCCAACACCGCCATCTACAGCTTCATGGATGCCATCCTCATGCGCTCGCTGCCGGTCTCCCACCCCGAACAATTGGTCGTGCTCCAGTGGCACGCACCGAAGCGCCCGCCTGTAGTGAAGGGCATCAACGGACGATCGGACCGCTACCCCAAGGGCGGCATGATGAGCCCCAACTTCCCGTACGCCTTCTATGAATCGATGCGCTCCGAAAAAGACAGCTTTTCCACTCTGTTCGCCTACACCTACGTGGGAACCTACAATGCGATCGTCAGCGGCCAGGCCGAAACGGCGGCTGGCGGATTCGTCGACGGCAATTATTTCAGCGGCCTCGGCGTCCCGCCGACCGCCGGCCGCCTGATCGACGGCAACGACGACCGTGCAGGTGCGCCTTCCATTCTAGTGCTCTCCTACAAGTATTGGCAGCAGCGATTCCGCGGCGATCCGGCGGCCGTGGGGAAATCGATCCTGGTCGACAATCAGCCCTTCACCATCGCCGGTGTCGCCGCGCCGCGATTCTTCGGCGTCGATCCCGCGGCCGATCCCGCGTTTTTCATGCCCATCCACGCCCTGCCCACGCTGGCCATGAACCCGGCTGACGAACAACGGCGGCGATTTCTGGATGACCACTCCTACTGGATCGAGATGATCGGCCGCCTGCGCCCGGGAGTGAAAATCGCGCAGGCCGAAGCCCTCGTGGACGCCCGTTTCCGCGCCTTCGCCGCCGGCACCGCGGCCAAGCCGAGCGACGCCGAAGTTCTGCCGCAATTGTATCTCTCCGAAGCCGGATCGGGCCTCGAACTCCTGCGGCTGTGGTATGCCGAGCCGCTCTACGTGCTCATGAGCATGGTGGCGCTGATCCTCGCCATCGCCTGCGCCAACCTCGCCAACCTGCTGCTGGCCCGCTCGGCCGCGCGCCGCCGCGAAATCGCCGTGCGCCTGAGCCTGGGCGCCAGCCGGGGACGCATCATCCGCCAGATGCTCACCGAAAGCGTGCTGCTCTCGGTGATGGGCGGCGTGCTCGGCTTAGGCGTCGGTCTTGCCGGCATCCGCTTCATTACCGCGCTCATGGCCAACGACCGGGGAAATTTCACCCTCCGCGCCGAACTCAACTGGCCGGTTCTCGGCTTCACCTTCGCGCTGGCGGTGGCGGCCGGATGTCTCTTCGGGCTCGCGCCGGCGATTCAAAGCACCAAGGTCGATTTCACTCCCGCGCTCAAAGACTATCGCGTGCAGGGATCGGCGCCCGGCAGAAGGTTCCGCCCGCGGCTCACCCACGCGCTCATCGCCGGGCAGATCGCCGTCTCGCTGCTGCTCGTGATCGGCGCCGGCCTGTTCGTGCGCACGCTCACCAATCTGGAATCCATCGACGTCGGGTTCAATCGCGAGAACCTCCTGCTCGTCACGGTCAACGGCAGACAGGGCGGATACCGCGGCGCCGCGCTGGCTCGTTTTTACCAGGGCCTGCTCGATCGCTTCCGCGAGATCCCCGGCGTGCGCGCCGCCGGCGCCTCGCAGATTCCCCTGGTGGCGCATTACATGAGCAGCCTGAACATCGTGGTTCCCGGCCGGGCGCCTCAGCCCGAGGATCGGTCCGCGGATCTGCTGAATGTCGATCCGGGGTTTTTCGAGACCATGCGGATTCCGGTTCTGTTGGGGCGCACCCTGGAGCAGGGCGACCTGGCGCAGCCCAATGTCGCGGTGGTCAGTCCGAAATTCGCTTCCACGTATTTCGGAACGGCGAATCCGGTGGGCCGCCAGTTCTCGCTCGGCACGGCGGACAATCCATTGTTTGAAATCGTGGGCGTCGCCAAAGCGGTGCACTACAATTCGCTCGACGAGAAAGATCCGGCGGTGATCTACCTCCCTTACACGCAGAATCTCGACAACCTGAGCCAACTTGTGTTCGAGCTCCGCACCGCCGGCCCGCCGCTTTCCGCCGCCATGGCCGTCCGCCGCATAGTGCACGACGCCAGCGCCAGCGTCTCCATCGGCAGCATCGCCACCCAGGAGCAGGTTATCGACGAGACCATTTGGCAGGAACGCACCTTCGCCAATCTCGGCACGTGTTTTGCGGCGCTCGCTCTGGTAATCGCCTGCGTGGGACTCTACGGCGCGATGGCCTACACGGTGGCGCGCCGCACCGGCGAGATCGGCATCCGCATGGCGCTGGGCGCGCAGCGGCGCGGCATCGTCTGGATGGTGCTGCGCGAAGTGCTGGCCGTTTCGGCCGCGGGCCTGCTGCTGGGATACGCAGCGGCGCGCTTCACGACGCATTTCCTCGACTCGTTTCTCTATGGACTGAAGCCCAACGACCCGACGGCCATCGCCGCCGCCATCGCCATCCTGCTCGCCGCCGCGCTCGCGGCCGGCTACCTCCCGGCCTGGCGCGCCTCGCGCATCGATCCCGCCACGGCGCTGCGGAATGAGTGAAGCTCTGTGGGGCAGCCAATCCTGGCTGCAGCCGCCTTTCAGGCGGCCACGCTCGCATCAATCCGCAGAATCCGGCTCAGTAGGCGCTATGGTATCAGCACGGTTTGCTGCTATTCTTGCTGCCCCTAATCGGACGCCCGATCGAAGAAGACGATCTCTTTCATCGGATAGTGTTTTCGGTTGCGCGTCCACAACTCTGCGCCGTTCGCCACTGCTGCGGCAGCGATCAAGGCATCCCCTAGTTCGACAGAATGACTGCGGCGATAGCGAAGAAGGAACATCCCAGCCTGGCGGCCTGTTTCCTGATCGATCGGTGTGCAGGTCAACGCCTGAAAGAGATTTCGCAGCGCTTCGTACTCTTTCGGCCGCGCGCCCGCCCATAATTCCGCGACGCTGACCGGCGAATATAGCACCGCATCGTCGGACTTACTCAGATCCAGCCATTTTGCGACAACCTCCGCGTTCCGTCCGCGAGAGACTTCAATCAGGATATCGGAATCCACCAGAACGGACTTCATTTCTGAAGACGGTCCAACCGTTCTCCTCGGCGAAGACCTCGAACGTACGTCACGCTATTGATCGCGCCGCCAGTCCGGTTCCCGCTGCCGACGAATTCCTGCATCGCTTTCCTTTGCTCGTCCCGGCTCCCGAGGAAGCGTTCGCGAGCGACCCCCCGCACCAGTTCCGAAACGGTTGTCTTCCGGCTGCGGGCCTGTGCGTGCAAGGCGTTCCAGAGGGCATCGTCCAGGTAAAGCTGCGTCCGCCTCATGATGTATATTATACATCGCCGGCGTGAGGTTCTCGACTGCCGCTGAGCCCTGTAAATCTGTTCGCTGGAAGTTATACTAATCTGCAACCCGGTAACAACGATTGAGGGCAGCGGAGTGCCCGCCCCTAGCGCCCTCGCAAACCAGGCTACCCTTCAGTTTCCACAGGCCGTCGCGATCGATTCCAGCAGCAACATTTACATCGCGGATGGGGGTGAGAACGTCATACGAAAACTCACTCGCGGTGGAGCGTTCTCGGCCGTCGCCATTAACGGGATCCATGGTGAAGTGGCCGTTGTGAGTGAGCCCAACTCTGGAATTCTCACTACCGTCGCCGGCAACGGGACGCCAGGCTATTCTGGAGATGGCGGCGCGGCTACAAACGCCCAGTTGAATAATCCCGACGGGCTGGCAATCGATTCGGCGGGCACCTTGTATATCGCCGATTCGGGAAATAATGTGGTCCGCAAGGTGACTTCCAGCGGCACCATCAGCACGTTCGCGGGCGGCGGTACGGGTGGGTGCGGTTACTCCGGACCGGCCACAGACGCTCAACTGGTGAGTCCAGCGGGACTTGCCATCGATTCGTCGGGAAATCTCTACATCGCGGACAGCGGCAACGGCTGCATCCGAAAGCTGTCCATAGCAACCGGCGTCATTTCAACTGTTGCGGGCGGATCGAATTCCGGCGACTTCTACCTGAGCGATCAGACTAACGCTCTGGCGGTGGATCTTTACTTCCCGCAGGGCGTCACGGTGGACCAAGCCGGCAACCTGTACATCGCCGACACGGGCAATTCCTGCATCCGCAAGGTTACACCCTACGGCACGGCCTCTGTGGTCGCAGGAAACGGCCAGATTAGTTACTCCGGCGACGGTGGGCAGGCGTCCAGCGCCGCGCTCGGCACACCTTATGCGATAGGCGTGGATGGTTCGGGAGGCCTTTACATCACCGATACCATGAATCAGCGTGTGCGGAAGGTATCCGCCGACGGCACGATCACTACCATCGCCGGAAACGGGACGCCGGGTTATGCAGGCGATGGGCGGGAAGCGACGTGCGCAGAACTGAACAATCCTTGGTCTCTGGCCGTCGATCCGTCGGGAAGTATCTACTTTTCAGACTGGGCAAATGGAGCGGTCCGCTATCTCCGCGGCGGCACCTTACGCATTGGCGGTGATTGCGCAGCGCCTCCTCGGTTTCCGCCGCCACACCGAGCCCCAAATCTGGAGTCCAATTCTCCGTCTATGCCTCCCCAATCGCCTGTTGCAAGAAGCACGAGCGCACTGGCTGGCGGCTCATACACACCTGGTTACGACCCCGATTTCAGCTATCTCTCGCTCTTACAGCCCAACCTCCCGTTTGTGCAGCTCATCCAGAGGTACTTGAACCTTGCATCTTCGCTGGCCGCGATGGCTGAGACAATGCGAGGAGCCGCGGGATCCTCTCTGCTGGCAGACCGCTCGCAGGTGATTCAGTATGTCAAGAACAACGCCTGGGGCTGGATGATGACCAACCCGGAGGCCAATATACCGTTGACCTTGAACTATGTCACGGCGTCGGGACATGCAATACCGTTCTACGAGACGTTCGCCCCCTCGGCCACAGCCCAAGTGTTCACCGCGGCGGATTTGGCTGCTCTCACCCAGTTTCTCAACATTATGTCACCGGAACTGCTGCAATATGCCCAAGTTATCGTTAATGGGCCAATTCCCCAAATGGTGCCAGGGGCTGCGGCCATAACGGGCGGTTCCGAAATCAGTATTAATGCCGTACGGGACGTGTATGACGAGTCACTGACCCATGAAATCGGAGTGACGGTGTTCTTCAACGGGTTCTCCGGCATGCTCGGTCAGGAATGGGGCGCATTATGGAATGGGAGCGCGGCCAATCCGGCGTGGGACACAGTTTACATGTATTCCATCTACCCGCCTCTCCCCCCGTCTACAAGCCTGCCCCTGCCGCCGGGCGCGACGTCTGAAGGCGAGGATTTCGCCTCCGTTTTTTCTAACTGGGGCGGAGACTCTGGCACTCCCCGTATTAACCCCTCGCAGAGCAGTTCGATCATGGAAGAAGCGGTCCGTCGCGCTCAACAGGGATATCCCATTCTCCTTGAAAAAACGCTGCTGGTCGCGGCCCTATTTACCGATCCCACCACAATGCTGCTTAGCCTCTACTACTACCCCGGCTATATTTCGCCCGATCTGCAGCCGATCCAGCGAACTTTCAGTTCTCTGAAAACTTCGCCGACGTCCCTGACCATAGGCGACTACACCTTCGCCATCCAGAACGGTCTTCTGACCGGTGTGACCTCACCTGCATCCCAGGCGACCGTTGCTTCGGGGCAAACGGTGAGCATACCCGCGCTGAACTACACCTTCCCTACACCGGTGCCAATCCCCGCCTATGCCGCGAGCCGCTGGGGAATGAACTGATACTCGAAGCATGTGCAGCGGGTTTACGGAGTTCAACTTTGTTCCGCATCGTCCCGTTCGTGGGTTGCTTCCGGCACCCGCGCCTGACGCCGTAGGCGGCTGAACGGAATGCCGGCCCCGAGTCACGTCCGTCCTTCACCTCAATCTCCTTTATTTCCATCCCCGCCCACCGTCCCACCTACCCCACCGACCCCGATCCGTGCTAAAACTCCCCCGGAGACCCACCCCGATGCACCCCACCCCACGCGCCATCAAAAATAAATCGCCAAACGAACCCACCAACTCCTTCATTCCACTCACTTTTCCACTTCCAAACGAACCCAATCGAACCCATTACGAACCCACCCCTGCTATGATGAAAGTTATCCACTCCCCGGGAGGAACAGCCTAAATTGAACTCTGCAATCCTCGCCCTGGAAGACGGAACTGTCTTCGAGGGCCGGAGCTTTGGTGCGCCCGCCGAGCGCTCAGGTGAGGTCGTCTTCAACACCGCCCTCACCGGCTATCAGGAAGTCTTCACCGACCCCTCCTATTCCGGCCAGATCGTCATCCTCACCAACCCCCAAATCGGCAATTACGGAACTGCCGCCGGCGATAACGAGTCCGCTCACCCCTATATCGAAGGCCTCGTCGTCCGCGAATTCTCCGCCATCGCCAGCAACTGGCGCTCCGATACCGAAGCCAACGCTTTCCTCGCCAATGCCGGCATCCCCGTGGTCGATGACCTCGACACCCGCGCTCTCGTCCGCCACCTGCGCACCCGCGGCGTCATGCGCGGCGTGCTTTCCTCTTTGCGGAACGAACCCAATGAGCTCGTCGCTTTAGCCCGTTCCATTCCCACCATGGCCGGGCTCGATCTCGCCACCCGCGTCTCCACCCCCACCGCCTACCAATGGACCCAGCCGGTCGACCCCTGCTCACCCTCCGACCTCATCGGCAAGCCCGCTCCCGAGCAATATCATGTAGTAGCTTATGATTATGGTATCAAGCACAACATTCTGCGGCGTTTAGCTCATGTAGGATGCCGCGTCACCGTGGTCCCCTCGCTCACTCCCGCGGAAGACGTCCTCGCCCTCAATCCCGACGGTGTTTTCCTCTCCAACGGCCCCGGCGACCCCGAGCCGCTCAAGCCGCAAATCGCCAACATCCGCAAATTGATCGGCAAAACGCCCATTTTCGGCATCTGTCTGGGCAACCAACTCCTGGGACTCGCCGCCGGCGGCCGCACCTATAAGTTGAAGTTCGGACACCGCGGCGCCAACCACCCCGTTCGCAACGAGCTCACCAAAAAGGTCGAAATCACTTCCCACAATCACGGCTTCGCAGTCGATCCCGAATCCCTCAACCCCAACGACATTGAGATCACCCACGTCAACCTCAACGATCAGACGCTGGAAGGTTTCCGCTTCCGCAATTACCCCGTTTTCTGCGTCCAGTACCACCCGGAAGCCGCGCCAGGTCCGCATGATAGCCACTATTTATTCAACGATTTCGTGAAGCTGATGAGCCAGAATCGGGGGCGGCCATAATGCCCAGACGCAACGATCTCCACCGCATCCTTATAATAGGCTCCGGCCCCATCGTCATCGGGCAGGCGTGCGAGTTCGACTACTCCGGCACCCAGGCCGCCAAGGCCCTTCGCGCCGATGGCTACGAGGTCATCCTGGTCAATTCCAACCCGGCGACCATCATGACCGACCCCAATCTCGCCGACAAGACCTACGTCGAGCCCCTCACCCGTCCCTACCTCGAAGAAATCATCCGCCGCGAGCGGCCCGACGCGCTCCTCTCCACCGTCGGCGGCCAGACCGGCCTGAATCTCTCCGTCGAACTCGCCGAAGCCGGCGTGCTCGAGAAATATGGCGTCGAACTCATTGGCGCCAAGATCGACGCCATCAAGAAGGCCGAAGACCGCCTCTTGTTTAAGGATGCGATGCGCAAAATCGGCCTCGAAACGCCGCAATCGCAGCTCATCACCAGCATCGCTGGCGGCGTCGCCTTCGCCGCGCGCATCGGCTACCCCTGCATTCTGCGCCCCAGCTTCACCCTCGGCGGCACCGGCGGCGGCATCGCCTACCACCAGGAGGAACTGGTCGAAATCCTCGAGCGCGGCCTCGCCCTTTCGCCGGTCCACGAAGTCCTCATGGAGGAAAGCGCGCTCGGCTGGAAGGAATTCGAGCTCGAAGTGATGCGCGACCTCGCAGACAACTGCATCATCGTCTGCTCTATCGAGAATTTCGATCCCATGGGCGTCCACACTGGCGATTCCATTACCGTCGCCCCCGCCCAAACTCTTACCGACCGCGAATATCAGATGATGCGCGACGGCGCCATTCGCTGCCTGCGCGAAATCGGCGTCGATACCGGCGGCTCCAACGTCCAATTCGCCATCAATCCGGCCAATGGCCGCATGGTCATCATCGAGATGAACCCGCGCGTGTCGCGCAGCTCGGCGCTGGCCTCGAAAGCCACCGGATTCCCCATCGCCAAAATCGCCGCCAAGCTCGCCGTCGGATACCGCCTCGACGAAATCCGCAACGACATCACCCGCAAAACGCCCGCCTGCTTCGAGCCCACCATCGATTACGTCGTCGCCAAGATTCCCAAGTGGGCGTTCGAAAAATTCCCCGGCGTCAATTCCACGCTCGGCACGCAGATGAAGTCCGTGGGCGAGGTGATGGCCATCGGCCGCACATTTAAAGAAGCGCTTTCGAAAGGCATCCGCAGCCTGGAGACCGGCAAGGCCTTCGGCTCGGAATCGTTTGACAAGAATCTGATCGCCCCGAAGCTCATCACCCCCACGCCCGATCGCCTCAACTACATCCGCTTCGCCTTCACCAGCGGCTATACCGTCGCAGAGATCCGCGAGCTCACCTCCATCGACCCGTGGTTCCTCGAGCAGATGAAGGAAGTCGCCGATTTCGAATCGTCTCTTCCCTCCCACTCACCCCAATTCGAATCTGCACGCACCTCCGCACACGCATCCGCGCCCGTTTCCGCACCCGCGCCTATTTCCGCCCACCCGCCCGCTTCCGAACCCTCACCCGCAACCGCGCCCGCTTCCGAATCCGCGCCGCATCCCGAACCCGCGCCCCATTCCGAACCCGCACCCGCTTCCGCGCCCGCACCTGCTTCCCAACCCGCGCCTCTTTCCGAACCCGCCCGCGTTTCCGCCGATGCACCCACCTCCGAACCCGCCCCTCTTACTGAGCCGCGACCGCAAGGGAGCGGTGCTTTTCTCTCCCTCCTTCGCACCGCCAAACGCTACGGCATCTCCGACGTCGCCCTCGCCAAAGCCTGGAACACCACCGAAATCGCAGTCCGCAATCTCCGCAAACAAGCCGGCGTCTCCGCCGTCTTCAGCCGCGTCGATACCTGTGCCGCCGAATTCGAGAGCTTCACCCCGTATCTCTACTCCAATTACGAATCCGCCTGCGAAGCCGACCCCGTCGACCGCAAGAAAGTCATGATCCTCGGCAGTGGACCCAACCGCATCGGGCAGGGAATCGAGTTCGATTACTGCTGCTGCCACGCATCCTTCGCCCTTCAGGAAATGGGCGTCGAATCGATCATGGTCAACTGCAATCCCGAGACCGTCTCCACCGATTACGACACCAGCGACCGCCTCTACTTCGAACCGCTCACCCTCGAAAATGTCCTCAACATCGTCGATACCGAAAAGCCCGATGGCGTCATCGTGCAATTCGGCGGGCAGACTCCGCTCAATCTCGCGCTCCCGCTCAAACGTCTCGGCGTCCCCATCATCGGTACCGACCCCTCGAATATCGATCTCGCCGAAGACCGCAAGCTCTTCGGCAAACTGCTCGACGATCTCAACATTCCGTGCCCGCCCAACGGCACCGCCACCAGCGTCGATCAGGCTTTCACCGTTGCGCGCGTCATCGGTTATCCCGTGCTCGTGCGCCCCAGTTACGTGCTCGGCGGCCGCGCTATGGTCATCGCCTACGACGAAGAAATGGTCCGCCAGTACATGCGCGAGGCCGTCACTTTCTCGCAGGATCGCCCCGTGCTCGTCGATCGCTTCCTCGAAAACGCCACCGAGGTGGATGTCGACGCGCTCTGCGATGGCGAGGATGTCCTGATCGCCGGCATCATGGAGCACATCGAAGAAGCCGGGGTCCATTCCGGCGACAGCTCCTGCGTCTTGCCGCCGCAATCGCTCTCCGCCGAAACCCTCCGCACCATCGAAGACTACACCGTTCGCCTCGCCAAAGGCCTGAACGTCATCGGACTGATGAACGTGCAGTACGCCATCCAGAACGGCACGGTCTTCGTGCTCGAAGTCAACCCGCGAGCCTCCCGCACCGTTCCCTATGTCAGCAAGGCTACCGGAGTTCCGCTGCCGAAGATCGCCGTCGGCCTCATGTGGGGCCGCAAGCTGAAAGACTACGCCGAGCTCACCGGCGGTGTCGGGGGGCCCTCTGGGCCGGGAAAGCTCACCGTCCCGCAGGTTTTCGTCAAATCTCCCGTTTTCCCGTTCAACAAATTCCCCGGAGTCGATCCCGCGCTCGGACCCGAAATGCGCTCTACCGGCGAGGTCATGGGCGTGGGCGTGAATTTCGGCGAAGCGTTCCTCAAGGCGCAAATCAGCGCCGGCAGCAATCTGCCCGAGAAAGGCACGGTCTTCATCAGCGTGAACGATCATCAGAAGCAGGAAGCCGTGGGCATCGCCAAAGCATTCGCTAGTCTCGGATTCCAGTTGGTCGCCACCCGCGGCACCGCCAGCGCGTTGCGCAACGCCGGGCTCACCTGCAAGACCGTCCTCAAGGTGAACGAAGGCCGCCCCAACGTGGTCGACCTGCTCAAGGGCGGGCAGATCCAGTTGGCGGTTTACACCACCACCGGCGCGCCCGCGTTCCACGACGAAAAGGCCATCCGCCGCAGCGCCGTGCAATATCGTGTCCCCTGCATCACCACCATGAGCGGAGCCCGCGCCGCCGCCGACGCGGTGGCCGCCCGCCAGCGCGATCCCATCCGCGTCTGGAGCCTCCAGGAGATCCACGCTTCCAAAGTCGGCGCGTAAATTTCAGGCCGTTTTTCTTACACCTTGTTGACATGCCTGTCGTGGTATGTTAACCAAAATCAAATACCCAAATTGGGGTAACGCTGGGTCCCGTCTCGATCATTCAGAGAGCGGTAACGGAGGTCACTCGTGTCAAAGTGTATTCGAACGCTATTGCTATTGGCGATTCTGGCGCTGCCGGTGCTCGCCCAAAACTCGGCCCTCAATGGAACGGTCACCGATCCGTCGGGCGCCGTCGTTCCGAACGCTGATCTCGTGGTCTCCAACCAGGACACCGGGGCCAGCCGAACGGGCCTGTCGGATGCCAAGGGTCACTACGAATTCGATCAGTTGGCGCCGGGGAGATATAAGATTCAGGCCAAGGCGCCGGGCTTCGCCGAGGTCCTGATTGGCGATATCCAGTTGTTGGTAAACCAGCCGGCGACGATTGCGGTGAAATTCGAAAAAACCGGCACGGTGAACGAGACGATTCAGGTCGAAGCCACTGCCACCCAACTCAACACGGTGGACGCCACGCTGGGCAACGTCATCAACAGCCAGGCCATCGAGGAACTCCCCATGTACGCCCGCAACGTCGCCGGCCTGCTCGCCTTGCAACCGGGCGTCACCAGTTTCGGCTCGTTCGGCTCGGGAACTTTGGATGATCGCAGCGGTTCCGTGAACGGCGGTCGCAGCGATCAATCCAACATCACTCTCGATGGCGTGGACGTGCTCCAGGAGACCAATCGCGCGGCCTTCACCAGCGTCCTGCGCGTCACTCCCGATTCTGTGGAAGAGTTCCGCGTCACCACTACCAATGGCGGCGCCGATACCGGGCGCGGCTCGGGCGCCGATATCGCGCTGGTTACCAAGACGGGGACCAACCAGTTCCACGGTTCGGCCTACGAGTACCGCCGAGGCACGGAAACCGCCGCCAATTCGTTTTTCAATAACCGCATCGGCTTGCCCATCGCGCCCCTGTTGATCAACATCTTTGGCGGATCGGTGGGCGGGCCGGTCATCAAGAATAAGCTGTTCTTCTTCATCAATTACGAGGGCCGCCGCGACGCCAGTTCCACCAGCGTCACGCGCACCGTTCCTATGGAATCCATGAAGCTGGGCGAAGTGAACTACCAGACTAAAGCCGGACAAATGATGCAACTCAGCCCCGCTCAGGTCCAGGCCGCCGATCCCGCCGGCATCGGCGTCGACCCGGCGGCGCTCGCGGTCATGAAGCTCTATCCGGTGGGCAACAACAACTCCGGCGGTGACCAGGTGAACACCACCGGCTACACGTTCAACGCACCGGTTCACAACACGCAGAATACCTATATCGCCCGCCTCGATTACAAAATCGATGACGCCGGCAAGCACTCGTTGTTCTGGCGCGGCAACCTGCAAAACGACAGCATGAACGGAACGCCGGAATTTCCCGGCGATGTGCCCAACTCCGTGAGCCTCTCCAACAGCAAGGGCGACGCCATGGGTTACGTCGCGGTGATCTCGCCGACCATGGTGAACACGCTGCGCTATGGCGAAACCCGCGCCGGCAATCAGACTACCGGTGTGCTGAACAGTAACTACACTCTGTTCCGCGGTATCAGCGGCATTTACGGCACCTCGACCGGCCTCACCCAAATCGTTCCCGTCCACACCATCACCGACGATCTTTCCTGGAACCGCGGCCGTCACGACATCAAGATCGGCGGCGTGGTGCGATTCGTCTCCGTGCAGTCGACCTCGTACGCCAACTCCTTCGACAATGCCCTCACCAACGCCTCCACGCTGAAGGGCAGCGGCAACGACCTGATCCCATCGTCGATCAGCCTCGCCAGCGGCGATAAGACGACCTACGAATACGCCATGACTGCGCTATTGGGGCTGGTAAGCCAGGCCACCGCGAATTACAACAACCTGGTCGACGGCACGCTGCTCCCGTCAGGCGCGCCCGTAGTACGCAATTTCGTCAACACCGAGGGCGAGATGTACGCCCAGGACAGTTGGAGAATCAAGAACAACTTCACCGTTACATACGGCCTGCGTTTTTCGCTGATGCCGCCGGTGCACGAGGCCAACGGACAGCAGGTCTCCACCAACATTCCGGTGGGACAGTGGTTCAATGAGCGCGGCGCACTCGCCGACCAGGGTCAATCGCAGATGGAGGCTGGGCTGATCAGCTTCATTCCGGCGAATAGTCCCGGCGGCCGGCCCATCTATCCGTACCACAGGAACCCCGCTCCCCGTCTTTCTCTGGCGAGTCCGATGCGCGGCGAAAAATCATCCTTGGGCGTCGGGGCAATGGCCGGAGGAATGGTCGATCCGTCCGGCGTTTTGTCGCCGGGGAACACATATCCGGAGGGTGCACCGGGAAACAGCACCGATTGATCGCCGGGGATGAAAGTCGCGGTTTGATTGAGCTGCAACGACCAAGCCGGCATGTACTCCCAGCGGATGCCGTAATTGAGCGTCAGATTGGAACCAACGCGCCAGCTATCTTGCGCGAAGATTCCCGCGTAGCGCGAGCGGTCGTCGAATTGCGGCGTGTACGATTGGAGGTACGCGTTGGGCAGTCCGATCAGGAAATCCGCGAAGTCCAGGCCGGTCTCGGTTCCCGTGAACTGAAATTCACCGTTGCCGATCAGGTTGACATTCTGTTTGACATGATCGATGCGGCCCTGAAAGCCGAACTTCATGGTGTGCGTGCCGCTCACTTTGGAAAGGCTATCTTGAAGCTGATAATTCTGATTCACCTGGTTCATGGCGAAAGGCGTGGTGCCGAAAGTCAGCGAGTTGAACGACACCGCCTCCACACCCAGCGACTTGAGGTCGCCGGGCACGATTCCACCCTGCGACGCCGGGACGAATCCCTGTGAAGCGAGGCTGACGCCCACCCCGCCTTTCGCCTGGCCGGCGACATTGGTATCGCGCATGTAGCTGACTCGGAACTCGTTCACCGTGGTGGGGCTGGATGTCTTGGTGTCGCCGGCAGTCGCCAGTTGGGCCTGTCCGTTGGAGAGTGCGTTGAAGCCGGGCACATTGGCGCCGCCCTGCTGTGCAGGAAACGGATTGTTGAGGTTGTAATTGTCGACGAAATAGTAACCGGAGAGCGCGCCCCAGCGGGTATTGGCATCCATGCGGATGGCGCCCTTGGCGTCGTTCACCCGGCTGGAATAGGCGGCCGAAGAGAACGTATCCAGGCCCACATTCGGGAGGGGGATATTTTGCAGCAAGGCCTTCGCCGGAGCGGACCACGCGCTCTGGGGGATGATGGCGTTGGGGAACACGCAGGCCGCCGATGTCGCGCAGCCCGGCGCATAGTACGGTTCGCCTTGCGTGACGCTGTAACCCAGCCGCTGGGAGAGAACATTGGCGAAGTAACTGCCGCTCACCGTGCACGGACCGCCAGGACATTGACCGAAGAAAGCCGTCTGGCCGGAAAGATTGCCGGCGCGCTCTTCGAGCGAAGGCACCGGAATGTCGCCGGTTTCCTGCCCCTGCACTGTGCGGCTCCCCTGAAAGTCGCCGAAGAAAAAGATCTGGTCTTTCTTGATGGGGCCGCCGAAAGTTCCGCCGTACTGGTTCTGGTTGTATTGCGGACGAGTGGGATCGAAGAACCCGCGCGCGTCGAGCGAGGTGTTGCGGAGGAATTCGAATAATGTTGCGTGAAACTGGTTGGTCCCCGACTTAGTGACGGTACTTACCAGTCCCCCGGCATACTCGCCGTGCTCGGCGTCGAAGTTACTGGTAAGAACGCGAAATTCCGCGATGGAATCGAGATTCGGCACGACAGCCGCCGAGCCCGCCATGGTTTCCTCGACGTTGGCTCCGTTCAAGATGAACCCGTTGGCCGATTCGCGCTGCCCGTTGATGGAGATATTGCCGGGATTCAATCCGCCGGAGGGAGCGATGGCGCCAAACCCTCCGGCTCCGCCGGCGCTGGAGGTGACATTTGTAGTGGCGGGATTGACGCCGCTCTGAATCGCCAGCAGATCGGTATAACTGCGCCCACTCAGGGGGACTTCGGTGATTCGTTTGCTGTCGATCGTCTCGCCGAGCTGCGTATCGGACTTTTCCACTTCAACCTGGGCGGCTTCTTCGGTGACATTAACGGTCGTCGCCTGCCCGGCCAACTGGAGGACGACATCCACCTGCAGAGAGCTGTTGACGTCGATGGCGAGCCCGCTTTTGCGATAGGGCGCGAAACCCGGAGCCGAGACTTCGATGTCGTAACCGCCGACGGGGAGTGCAGGCAAAGAATAGATGCCCTGATCGTTGGCGGTGGTGGATTGTTTGACGCCAGTGGCCGGACTTATCGCGATTACTGAGGCGTTCGGTATAGCCGCTCCGGTGGGGTCGGTCACCCTGCCGCTAATTCTGCCGCCGACCTGCGCGAAAGGGGCGCTGGCGAGGCCAACGTATACCCACCATGGGAAGATCGTTTTCGATGCCATGCAACCGGTATAAGCGAGGCGCCGGTTCGCGGGAAAGAACGAGATCGGCCAACCGGTGCGAATATTCCGGGTTGTCCGAATGCCTGCCCTGTCCTTCGATGGAGGCCGCGCTATCGAAGGTCTGGGCCGACGCGGGCTACAATAAGTCGCGATACCGTTCGAGAGCCACGCGTACCATCTGGCTGCGGTTAGTTACTCCTGCCTTGAGGAAGATCTGCTGGAGCGTATTCTTCACGGCGCTTACGGTCAGTTCCAGCCGGGCGGCAATCTCCCGATTGGGAAGGCCCTCGAAGACCATGCGCAGGACAGCCAGTTGGCGGCTGTTAAACACAGGCCTTGCGATAGGTTCCAGCGCTACCGGGATCGCCGGGGGAGGTTCGTCCGCGGTCACGTCGGCGATTATGGCTGCCAGCTTGGGAGCTTTGCCTTCGTGAAACGTGGAAAACCAGACCTCCGAGCAGAAGCTCTCGCCGTCGCCGCGGAGCGCCTGGCAGCGCATCGACGCGCGAAACTGAGTTCCGGGCGGCCGCACCGCCGGCTGCAGGCCGGGCACAAACCCTGAGATGGGCCGGCCGGCCAGCGCGCCTTGGGGAACGCGAAACAACTCGAGCGCGGCCTGATTCGTCACCTCGATCAGGGCGTGTTCGTTGACTGTGAGGATGGCCGCCGGGCTGGTCTCGACCAACGTGCGAAGCCGCCGCTCGATCTCGTTGGCGCGGCGGCGGGTGCGGTTCATTTCCGAGACAAACAGCCCGCATCCGACGAGCGCCAACGCCTCGAAGAGGAAGCGCGCGGGCCGGCCTTGCGGATCGAGCGAGCTGAATGCCTCGCTCAAGACGGCGCACGCGAGGGCCAGCGCGATCACCCCTTTGCGGGAAAGGAATCCCGCGGCCAGCATGATCGGAAACAGATAAAGCAAGCCCAGCGAAACGTAGGGGAAAGTCCACCAGTCCACGAGGGCAATGGCCGCAATCGTGGCAGCGCTTGCCAGGAGGGCCGGAGTGCGTTTGGCAGGGTCCCAGATTCTCTCCACGGAAATCAACGGCATAAGACAGAACTGGATTATGTGCCGATGGCCCCCTTGCGCGCCAAGACTCAAATGGCCAGAGCGCATCCGGAGGCACAATCGGCTGATTTAATCGCCACATTACTTCGCTTGGCCGTCGGTCTGAAGCTCCGCCGGCGGACTTGGCCCAAAAGGATTAATCGAAAGATCGAGAGATTGCATCCGGAAGTGCGTTACTATGGGTGCAGGACATTATGATTGAAGATCTGTTCCAACCAATGCATCTCCTCCTGATTCTGGGCCTCGTGCTCGTGATGTGGGGGCCGCAGAAATTGCCGGAGCTGGGCAAAGGGATTGGAGAGGGGATTCGCGGATTCAAGAAAGCTCTCAGCTCCGATCCCAGCGACGAGTAAATCGCGATTCGGCCGCTCGACTGGCGGCCCGATCCCTAATAGTGCCCGTAGGTTTTCCCGCCTTTAACGAATCCTTACCGATCCCTTATGACTTCCTTATGTATCCTCCGTGTAATTGTTCAAAGTCATCAGTCAGCACTCCCCGTTGAGTTTCCCAAGTTAGCCAAGAAAACACTAGTATATTGACCGCACGGAAAAGTTTCCTGTGGGGCGGACTTTAGTCTGCCACCAGACTTGCTCTACCAAGCTTGGCAGCAATTCCCACGGTCATGACACTACTCAGATCCAAGCGAGGGGATACGTGTGTTCACGTTCCCGGGAGGATGCGGAAGTGAATTTACGATTAAGGATGTTGTGTGTTTTTCTTCTCACGATTGCGCCGGCAAGTCTAGTGGCGCAATCCACTTTCGGCAGCATTGTAGGCACGGTGCAGGATTCCACGGGAGCGGCATTGCCAGGCGCGGCCGTCACGGTAAGGAACCTGAACGATAACACTACGCGGGCGGCGCTGTCGGACACCCAGGGTGAATACCAGGTGCTCGATCTGCGGCCGGGTACCTACGAAATCACGGGGGCCAAGGAGCGATTCAATATCGCCACGATTGCGAGCGTCACCCTGGATGCGCGCCAGCAACTGCGCGCCGATCTCAAACTGGAAGTAGCGGGCGTGGCGCAAAGCGTCAGCGTCGAGGCTTCCGCGGCGGTAGTCAACACCGAGAACGCGATCCTGGCCGGTTCCAAAATCGGCAGCGATATCACGGCATTGCCGCTTAATTCGCGCGCCGTCTCGACGAGTCCCCTGGCCGCCCTGGCGACGTCCCCCAGCGTGGTCAAGGACAGCCAGGGGAACATCGAGGTGGGCGGCGCGTCTTCGGCGCAGGTAGGCTTTTCGGTGGATGGGATTTCTACCGCAAGTGCCCGTTCCAACGGCGCGCTGCAGGACGCCTACCCTTCTTCCGAAGGAATTCAGGAGATGAAAGTAACTGCCTTCAACAATAATGCCGAGTTTTCCCAAATCGGCGACGTTACCTTCATAACCAAGAGCGGGACCAACGAACTCCACGGCAGCGCCTTCGAGTACATTCAGAACGACGCGCTGGACGCCACTATCGTCAACTTCCCTGCCAAGGCGCCGAAGCGTTTTAACACCTTCGGCGGCAGCTTGAGCGGTCCCGTGACGATTCCCAAGCTGTATAACGGCAAAGACAAGACGTTCTTCTTCCTGGATTACGAAGGCAATCGCAAGCGCACTTCTTATCCCGAAGAGCTGCTGGTGCCGACGCAAGCGGAACGGAACGGCAATCTGAGCCGCTCGTCACCGCCTATGGCAGCGGTCCGCTGATGGACCCATTTTCCGGCAATCCGTTCCCCAATAACACCATCCCGAGCGGGAATTGCAAAGACTGCATCAATCCGGTGGCCACCTCGGCGCTGAGCTACTACCCGCTGCCGAATGCCAATCTCGGCGTGGCCAATCCATCGTTCAATTATCAGACTCTGATGCCGATTCCATCCAGCACCGACGGCTGGGACTTGCGCGTGGACCAAGCCATCACATCGAAACAGCAGCTCTACGCCCGCTACAGTTGGAAGGACGTCCTGGCGAATAGCGGCGGAAGCGGCCTGGTGGCCAATCAATTTCTGCCCAACGTGTCAGCGCACGATCAGAATCGCAGTCTGCTGGTTTCCGACAGCTATTCCATTACACCCACGCTGCTGAATGAATTCCGCGTGGGGTTCACGCGATTCCAGGAGAACGATACATTTCCGATCCAAGGCGCGAGCGCGATTTCGCAGCTTGGTCTGCAGGGCATCGATATCAGCCAGCACCCCAACGCCAGCGCTTTCCCGACGTTCGCGTTCAGCGATGGCGAATTCTCGCAGATCGGGCAGGACCGTACCGGGACCACCATCTCCGAGACCACGCAGGTCACCGACAACGTGAGCAAAGTAATGCACAAGCACACGCTGCGATTCGGCGTGGATATCCGCAAAGTGCGCTACAACGCGCTGATGTTCTTCCAGCCCTCTGACGATTACGGCGACTTTACCTTCAGCCCCGGTCTGTTCACGGGCTATTCCTTCGGCGATTTCATGCTCGGCCTGCCGCAGCAATCGTTCTTCGCCATCACCAGCCCGCAGATCAATGCCGGGGCGACGCAGTGGGGCGTCTATGCCCAGGATCAGTGGCAGCCGATCAGTCACCTGACGATTAACTTCGGAATGCGGTGGGAACTACTGCCGCCTTTTGCGGAATCGATCGGCGACCTGGGAAGTTTCGATCCGCGCTCCAACAGCGTGCTTGTGCCCGACAGCTTTCTGAAGACCGTCCAGACGCAGCCGTCGCTGCAGTCGGTCTACAACGGATTTCTGGAGTCGTTCAACGCCTGCTCGCTGCCCAATCGCAACCCGGCGCTGGCCTGCTCGAACGTCCTGACATCGGGCCAGGACCATCTGGCCGCCGGATTGCGTCAAATCTACTGGCACGATTTCGATCCGCGCGTGAGTATCGCCTACCGGCCGTTCAACGACAACAAAACGGTGCTGCGCGCCGGATTCGGCATCTTCACCATGACCACGCTCGGGCCGATGTCCTTCAACAACGCGGGCAACCCGACGTCCGATCTCATCACCAACGTGAACGCGGTCTACGGCCCCAACGGCAACCTGCTGCCGCCGCAATTTCAGTTTCCGCAAACCGCTCCCTCGTCCACGACCGCAGTTTTGGGAGGAGGCAGCCTCGAGCAGGCGAACGATCCGCTGTTCCGCGATCCGCAGTCGGCGCAATGGAACGTTACCGTCGAGCGCGAAGTTACTCCCAATACGCTGGCTCGCTTGAGTTACGTCGGCATGAATACGTTCCGCATGCCGGTGACCGTCGATTGGAACCAGATTCCCGCCAGCACCACGCCGTATACCGTGCCGGCCGGAGCGTTCGTCGATCCTCGCGCTCCTTATCAGAACTGGTTCCTGCTGATGTCGAGCGAGAACCTGGGATTCGCCAATTACAACGCCATGCAGGCGGAGGTGCGGCAGAGGCTTTCGCACGGACTCTCGCTGCAGGCGAACACACGTGGGCAAAGAACATCAGCGATGCCCATGCTTGCCGTGCTGCGAGGCTAATCTGTAGCGGCCCATTGCCGGAGGTTCCGGCCGAAGGCGCCGTGACCGTGAGGGCATTGTTGAGCGTTACCGTGACTCCGTTCACCGTGACCTTTGCGGTGTAACTGCCGGTGGGCAGTCCGTTCAGGGCGAGAGTAACCTCAGCCTGGGAGGCATCGGAGACAAAGACCGCGGTGGAGTTGTAGACAGTCCCACCCGGGCCGACCAGTTGATAGGTCCCGGTACTGGAGAAACCTCCGCCTGTGAAAGTCAGGGTTGCCGATCCGATGTTGTCCACCGAGTTTGGCTGAGCCCCACTGAGTGAGAATTGCAGCGAGTTGGCGGCGAGGGTGAATGGCGCCGGACTGCTGGCCAACGATTGGGCGTAAACCGTTACGTAGTAGGTTTGGCTCGAAGAGTTGGAGATCACGGCGCTCGCGCTGGGCGAATTCCATTGCGCCTGCTGAATGTCGAAGTGTTGGGGGTCGGGCACATAGCCCTGGCCAATGAACAGCTGGACCGATCCCGTATTTCCTCCGCCAGTCAGATTGAGATTCACGCTCACGTTCTTCCCGGCGCCGGGGTTGATCTTGTACCACGAGGACTGTCCCGCGGCCGCGAAGGAACCGCTCACCGAGGGACTGTCCACCACCAGTGCGGGAACGTCGACCGCGACCAGGTCGAGCGAGATTCCAGTATTGTTGGTGGTGTTCTGGCCTTCGAAGACTTCGCCCAGGACGTTGGTCTGCACCTCCCAGCGTTGATTCCCTACTGTCGTTCCCGGCACGCGGATGGTGCCGGACGCGTTGTAGGAAGCACCAGGGCCCAGTATGGCGCCCACACCTTCGAGCAGTTGGCCGGCAAAGATCTCGACCGGGTTGGTATCGGGATCGACAACCAGGTAAACGGCATCGTGCCAGGGGCCATAGGCGATGCCGCTTCCGATATTGGTGACCGTCCAGTTGACCTGGACCGCGCTGCCGGCGAGAGCGGTCGACGGGCCGGTGACCGAGGTGACGGTGAAGTCTATGTTCGACGGAGCCGTGGCGACAAATTCAAAGGCGCCCATATCCGGATAGTTGCCATTGGCATCCGGAACTCCGGTCTTGGTTGTGACCAGGGGATCGTTGTATCGGGCATCTCCCATGGCGTCCGTGGACGGATAATTGGCAACCGTGCCGTTGGCGGCATCGATCGCGGGAGAACCGTAGTTCAGCCGGTAATTGCCCTGCGCCTCATTTACGAAGACCGGATTGACGGAGATATTGCCGTTGGTCCCCGTCAAATCGGCGATACCGCCGTAGTTCGGCACGCCGGCAACGTTGGTCCAAACGTCGGAGTAGCTGATGGAAGAGAACGAACCTCCGCAGCACACTGCGAGCCCGCCCCATTGTGAGCTCTTGGTGTTGCTCACGATCGTGTTGGCGACGTCCACCACGCCGCCATGCGCCAGAATGCCGGTGCCGTTGCCATCGAGCGTGTCGTTGACCACGTGCACGGTCGAACCTGGAAATGCGTTGATCGCGCGCTCGTCGGCCCCCCACAGCACCGTGTTGGTAACGGTTACCGTGTCGCCGCCTCCGTTGGGTTGGCCGGTTTGAATCCCGTTCCAGAAGGTCTGTGCCAGAACGCTGTCGGAAATGGTGACTACCGCGTTGTCGGTAGTCTGGATCATGCCAAACGTGGGCTGGAACGCTATACTGACCGGGCCGCCGCCATAGAACATCTGCACGTGAACGAAAGATGCCGGTGCGCCGTCGATGAGGATTGACCCCCAATCGCCTGGCGCCGGCAAAGTGGCGGCGCCGTCGCCGTTGGTATCTCCGCCAATCGAATCGTCCTTAATGGAAGTGAAGTAGATGGGTTGCCCCACCGTGCCTACGGCCATCAATGCTGCACCCGGTTGTACGGTGATGCCCGCATTCGCATAGAACTTGAGAATCGCCCCGGGCTGGATCGTGACGGTAGCCCCGGCGGGCACGACGGCCGTGCCATTCACGGTGTAGACCAACGTTCCCAGCAGAGTCTGGGTCGACAGGGTACCGCTCAGTGCATAGCTCACATAGCGAAAATCGGTGTTGCTGTTGGCGTTGAGCTGCCCGCCAGTCTGCACCGATATGCCCTGCCACTCTCCGGGCGTAGGCAAGCTCCCTCCGGCATTGAAATCGGTGTTGCCGCCTACACTGCTGTCGTCGAAGGTGGTGAAAATGATCGGAAGAGAAGTGCCGCCCAAAGTGTTGAGAATTCCGCCACTTTGCACTACGATTTCGGCCCCGGGGAGGGCTTTGATGATGGCGCCGGGATCGATGGTCACCGTGACTCCGGAGGGAATAATGACGATGCCGTCGAGGGCCTGGACTTGGTTTGCGGTCCACTCCTGATTGCTGGTGATTGTGCCGGAATGCCAGACGACCGAATTGTTGATGGCCACGGTGCGTGGCAGTTCCTGCAGAATATTTCCGCTCGCATCGAGAAGCGTCAACCGCAGTTCGTAGCGCCCATCGGGAACGGTCGTGGTATCGAGGATTGCACTCGAATCGGTACTGGCGCCCTCGGTGAGGGTGAACGCCTGAGGACCCGAGACAGTCACATTCATCGCTGAGCCGGAATCCGCGAACCACTGCAGGGTCTCGACACCGTGCAGCACCGTGCCGGTAGGCTGCAGCCAGAGCACCAGCGGAGTACTCGAAATCGTGACGGTGCCAGCCGCCCCGGCGGCGCTCGTCTGCGAGACATGATTGTTGCCCTGTCCGCCCTCCGCGGTGATCGAATTCTGGTTGAAGCCGTTGTTGGTGACATAAAACAGCGCGATCCGTCCGCCGCCGCCCGCACCCTCGCCGCCCGCGCCCCCGTTGGCCGCGATGCTGCCCGAACCCGCCAACGTGTTCGCAACGACGTAAACCGAGCCGCCCGCACCGCCGCCGGCGGCAGAGCCAAGTCCACCATAAGCCGCAACGCCATTGGCGGAAATGATTCCATTATTCGTGAGGGTTCCCGTCACCAACAGGCGAACGGCGCCGCCTCCTGCTCCTCCGACCGCGTTACAACAACGCGTACCGCCTCCCGAACCAAGGTCGATCGGAGCGGTCGCCGAACCATAAGTGGGGCTCGGATTGGCGAGAGCAAAGCCGACGCCGCCCAGTCCGCCATACGAACCACCGGCGCTGGTGTTCGCCGGAGCGCCTCCCGGCCCCGCGCTGACCGCGTAACCTTGCCCATCCGCAGTGATGGAGCCGGTGGCATCGACTTGAACCGCCACGGCATGGATCGTCACCCCGGAGCCCAGCCAAGTGTTGCCAATTTGCCCCAAGTTGTTTGTGGACTGAACCACAACCGTTCCGGTTACGGTGAACGCATTGGCCACCGTCACCTGAGCGCCGCCCCCGATGGTCAGCACCCCGCCGGCCTTCACCGTCACCGAGTTATAACTGACCGCCGCGCCTGCAGGAATGGGAAAGTTCTGTTAGATGTTCAGGTTGTAATTTACCGCCGAAGTATCGAAGAAGCCTACCGTGCCCGTGGCGCCGGGACTCAACGCTGCTCCGCCCGTCGCCGTCGAAGCCGCGAACCCGGTGAAATTGCCGATGCCCCCGTAGTACACTGCGACACGCCCTCCGCCGCCGCCGGCTTCACCGTCGGCTTCACCGCCCGCGCCGCCGTTGGCCGCAAAGCTACCCGAGCCCGCCAATGTTCCTGTGGCGACATACACCGAACCGCCCGCACCGCCGCCGGCCACAGGGAGAGGGCCGCCGTAAGCCGCGACGCCATTGGCGGAGATGATTCCGTTGTTCGTCAGAGTCCCGGACACCACCAGGCGAATCGCGCCGCCGCCTGCTCCTCCGACTCCACAACAACGCGTACCGCCTCCCGAACCCAAGTCGGTGGGAGCGGTCGCCGAACCATAAGTGGGGCCCGGATTCGCGAGAGCAAAGCCGATCCCGCCCAGTCCCCCGTACGAACCGCCGGCGCTCGTGCCCGCGGGAGCGCCTCCTGGCCCGGCGCTGACCGCGTAACCTTGCCCATCCCCGTTGATGCTGCTGCCCGCGTCAAACTGGATCGACGCGGCATTGATCGTCACCCCGGCGCCCTGCCAACTGCCGTTCACTTGCGCCGTCGTGTCGGTAGCTTGCAGAACGATATTCGAATTGCCGGTAACGGTTATAGCGCCGGTGACATTGAGGGTCGACCCACCCCCGACGTTGAAGTTCCCGGCGCCTGAGACCGTGATAGCGTTAGCAGTGAGGCTGGTGCCACTACCCAACGAGAGCGAACCCTGGTTGTCGATCGTAATGTTGGTAAATGTGAGGTTCGAATTTGGTGGTAGCGCCAGATTGTCGGAGACCGTCAGATTGACGCTTGCGCCAAGAAGATAGACGGTTCCCGGCGCGCCGGCATTCCCGGTGGTTCCGCCATTGGCCATTACCTGCGCGAGGTTGAATCCACTGTTTGTGGTGTAAGAAATAGCAATTCTGCCCCCACCGCCGCCGGCTTCGCCGCCCATGCCGCCGTTGGCCGCAAAGCTACCCGATCCCGCCAGTGTTCCCGCGGTGACATACACCGAACCGCCCGCACCGCCGCCGCCCTGAGCAATAGCCGCGACGCCATTGGCAGAGACGATTCCGTTGTTCGTCAGAGTCCCCGTCACCACCAGGCGAATGGCACCGCCGCCTGCTCCTCCAACCGCTTCACAACAACGCATGCCGCCTCCCGAACCCAGGTCGGTGGGAGCGGTTGCCGAACCATAGGTGGCGGCCGGAGCGACGTTAGTTAAGCCGCCGATGCCGCCCAGTCCGCCGTACGAACCGCCGGCGCTCGAACTGGCAGGAGCACCTCCCGGCCCGGCGCTGGCCAAATAACCCTGCCCATCCGCGTTGATGGTGCTGCCGGCATCCACCTGGATTGACGCGGCACTAATGGTCACCCCGGCGCCCTGCCAGGTTCCGTTCACTTGCGCCGCGTTGTTCGCGCTTTGCAGGACGATATTCGAATTGCCGGTAACCGTGATCCCGAGGGCGACCGTGATCGTCGACCCACCACCCACCGTCAGGGTGGCTCCGGTGTTGACCGTGAGGCTGTTGATCTGGATGTTGCCTGCGGTCCAGGTGGTGTTCGAATTGATGACGACATCTCCGCTCTGGGCAAGAGCGCCTGCCCGAAATGCAAGGAACAGGCTGGCCAGTAGAAAAACCGATGTTCTGACGCTGCAAGGGTGTTTCATGGCTCTCTTCTTTCTAATTCCGCAACTCAAGCACTTGCCTTGTGGTGCAACCGCCTCGCTCCGGGGAATCACTGCAATCCAAGGGGGTAGGCACAATCATCCGTTGAGCGAAGTTTTGGACGGCGTGGGGATGACGCCGCCTTATCGAAGACTCTGCGCGGCTCGTGCCGCCTTCTGGCGACCGATCCACTCTTTGCTGATCAGCATCCCCAGCAAACGCGGGCACGGTGAACAGGACGGCGATTGTCAGGAATCCCATCTGACACCCCTTATTCGTCACCAGCGGCGCCCGGAGCACCAGCGCTGTGGCTGCGATCCACGCGTCCGCTGAACTGTGGGACGCCCCTTCTGTGCGCTCTCGTTCCTCACCGCCGCTCACGTGCAGCACATCAGGCTGCCCGAAGGAAGGACCGAAAAGTCGGCCAAGTACGCCTCTAGCTAAGCTAGACAAGCCATCCGCTTCGGTTCGGGAACCCCTAGTTCCGATATCCTAGTCCGTGCTTCCGGCCACACAGTTTGCAGGTCGTGGGCGGCTCTGTGTTGTCCACTGAGTGATGCACCGGCTTAAGCGCGTGCAGATAGGCAAACAGCGCCTTCAAGTCATCCTCGGTCATGTTGCGATAAACCCACCAGGGCATGACCTGCTTGAGTTTGCGTGCGCCCACGTAACCGGTGTGCATGACCGCGAGAAACAGTGGCGCGTCGTAGTAGGGGATGCCGGACGGATCGGGCGTGAGGTTAGCGGAGACCACCTCCTTCCCGATCGGGTTGCCGCCTGCCATCTCCATCCCCGGGATTGGCCGAAATTTGGGATCAAGGGGGGTGTGGCAGTCGCGGCAATGTGCCATCTCCGCTAGGTATGCGCCTTGCCTGGCGGGTGTCGACAGATCAGGCTCCGGCACGGGTTCAGTCACCGGTCGCGGCGCCAACTGCATGAGACGGGTGAGCAGGAAAGGAAGTTTTGTCTGAGGCAGTTCACTATGCACAGGCGGCAGGCTGCGGATGAAGACCACAACCGAGGCCAGGTCCTCGTCGGACATGTGGCGGAAGAGTTCGTAGGGCATCACCGGAACCAGCGCGCGTCCATCAAGGGCGATGCCTTCGCGGATAGCCCTGGCGATGGCGTCATCGCTCCAATTGCCGATGCCGGTTTCCGGATCGGAAGTGATATTGGGGGCGACCAGGCGGATACTGCCTTCTTCAAAGACTGAGCCCGCGCCCTCCTTGGAAAGCATCACCGGCGGCTCGGCTTTCTCGTCGTATTTAGAGTGGCATGTCATACAACCCATGACGCCGTGCACCAGATATTCGCCACGCCGCATGCGTTTGGGAGTATTATCAAACTTGCGCGAGGTAAGCGGGCGTTGCTTCGCGCCGATCACGGGGCGCCAGCCCACGGTGAACGTTATGGCTAGGGCAGTGAGCATTAATAGAACCAGAACTGTGTAGCCGGCAGTTTTTGCCAGGCGCATCGCCCAGACATTGGCCATGTGCTCGTCTCCTTGGATAAAGAAAGAATAGGGCCGCAGGCACTTTAATCGAGAATTCACACGAGGTACAAGACCCAAGCGGACCGTGACGTCACAGGTCTTCATTCTCAACGTGTTACACTGGCTGGATGGCAACTGGGGGTAGGCCTGCGCATGCCTCCTCTGCGCCGGACTCTGCTCAGCAGGACGAAATCCGCGCGCAGCTTGCCAGGGTTCTTGCTACCGCAGCCTTCGCATCTTCCCCACGACGAAGCCAGCTTTTTCGATACCTGGTGGAGCGAACGCTCGGCGGCGAGGGCCAGGGTCTCACCGAATATGCCATCGGGGTGGATGTCTTCGAAAGGCCCGTTTCGTTCGATCCCCGCATCGAGTCTATCGTAGCGAAACGAAGCCGGCCGGCTGCGCCAGAAGCTGAAGGGTTATTATGCGGAGCAAGGCCGCCAGGATCGGGTCCTGATCGAGCTTCCTCCTCGCGGCTACAAACCGGTCTTCACGTTTCGCCAGGCGGAGGCCCCGCCAATTCCTGTCCATCCGTCAGGCGAAGTCGAGGTGTCCAGGCCGAGCCGGCCGCGCGGAGTGTGGATTTCGGCCTTGGTGGTGGCGGCCGCGTTGTTGACAAGCCTCTGGCTGTATCGATGGCGTAACGGATCATCGCCGCTGCCGGATTCCGAGCCCATCCACGCCCTGGCTGTTCTGCCCCTGCAGAATCTGTCCAACGATCCGGACCAGGAGTACTTTGCCGACGGCATGACTGATGAGCTGATCACGGATCTCGCTCAGCTTCACGACCTAAAGGTGGTCTCCAAGACCTCCATCATGCAGTACAAGGGAGTCCGCAAGCCGCTTCCTCAGATTGGCCGCGAGCTGGGGGTGGACGCAGTGATCGAAGGCTCCGTGTTACGGTCCGGCACCCGCATGCGAATCACCGCGCAGCTCATTCGGGCCGCTACCGACCGGCACTTGTGGGCCCATTCGTTTGAAGGCGACTTACGGGATGTTCTGTCCTTGCAGGCGCAAGTCGCCGAGACAATCACCGGTGCCGTGAAACTCAATCTGACTTCCGCGGAGCGGCAGCGCTTCCGGTCTACGCGCCCGATGGATCCAGAAGCATACGACGCCTACCTGCGCGGGCGATACCACTTGAACCGAAGGGACCATGCGGGGTTTGAACAGGCCATTGGCTATTTCAACCAATCGCTGGAGGGGAACCCAAATTTCGCACTGGCTTATGCCGGGCTCTCCGATTGCTATACTCTGCTGGCTTTTGAGTCTATAACCCCTGATAACTCCGCCAAGGCCAGGGCCGCGGCGCTCAAGGCTGTGGCGCTGGATGATGGCCTGGCCGAGCCGCACACCTCACTGGCGGGCATCGATGTTCTCGAATGGAACTGGCCGGATGCGGAGAAGGAGTTCCAGCGAGCATTGGCGCTGAACCCGAATTACGCACTGGCGCGCCACTGGCACGGCAATCTGTACTTGTCACCTCTCGGCCGCCACGCTGAAGCTATCGCGGAATTGAAACGCGCGCAAGACCTGGACCCGTTATCATTGATCATAAAGACCGATCTCGGCTTTGCTTACTTCTTCGCGGGCCAGTACGACGACGCGATATCTCAATTACAGAAGGTGCTCTCGGTCGATTCCTCTTTTGCGCCCGCCCATTGGGTTCTGGAACAATATTACTTTGCGAGGCAAATGTATGGTCCGGCGGCGGAGGAGATAGCGCAGCTTCTGTCGCACAACGGGGATCCCGCAATGGCGCGCATGGTTAGGGCGGCCTATGCCAGCGGCGGCCGACAGAAACTGCTGTTATTCATAGCCAACGCGAAGGGAGCGGACGGCGGGCATTATTTCGGCCTCGAATATGTTGCCATTGCCTACCTACAGCTAGGCCGGAAGAGGGCAGCACTGGCGGCCCTGGAGCAGGACGTGCTCCAGCACGACCCTGATCTGATCCGCTTGGAGAGTAACCCCATCTGGAACAGCCTGCGCTCGGAACCCGAATTCCAGGAGATTGAACGGCGCATCGGGCTGTGTTGCAAATAGAAAGACGGCAGCGATTCTCAGGGCGGGGACAGGTTGGATGTCGACGCATCACGCGGCGATGCCGAAGAGTGAGTGAATGAATTGACGCTGGCCGACCACGTCGCCCTTGGGCAGGGGCAAACTGGTATTCCTCTGACGAGGCAAGAAAGAAAGCTGATGAGCGTGCTTGTTAGGGCATCGTCTTCCCATCAGGAGAGATGGCGGAGGCCGCGGAGGGGCGGGCTGCGGGCGGCCTTTTGCGATCGTCGGCGTCAATCCAGTGGGAACGATTTTGCCAGTTGCGATCCTCCTGATTGACCATGTGCAAGTAGGCATCATCGACCAGCACGGTGGCCTGGAGGGTATGATCGGGCCGTTCGTAGCGCATGTAGCGTGCGGCGATGCCGTGGAGTTGGTCGTAGACGAGTTCGGCGAGGCGCGACTCGGACGCGCTGTTTCCCTCCCGGACTTCGGCTAGGAGTTCCGTGATCTCGCCTGGTATGGAGAGCCACCCCGTCCTTGTGAGTAATGGCACTATTATACGTCAGGAGATGTGGAGCGGAGCACGGAGAAAAGGAAACACAATATCCCGCAGAGACACGGAGATCACGAAGTACTGCAAGACTCACCGCAGAGACGCCGAGAGAAAAGAGGAATGCGGATTGCGTTGCGGATGGCCTCGCGTCTTCCCGGAGCAGAGGGAGCAGAGGACACGGAGCGGGCCGCCTGCGGGCGGCCTTTTGCGAGTGTGGGCGGAGGGCGGGAGAAACATTGCGGTGCGCGACCATTTCGGGAGAGTGATGCGGGGAGAAATCGAAAAACACGGTTCGCACAGAGGCACAGAGATCACGGAGGAGTCCGCGGGCACCGGCGTTACTGCGCCCAGATATCGCCGACGGTGAAGCCGTTGGGAAAAGGATCGTCGGGATCGAGGACGTATTGCGCGAAGCCGGTGATCCAGGCCTGGCCGGAGAGAGTGGGGACCACGGCGCGGTACGGCCCGACGCGCGTTTCCTCCACCAGGCGGCCGGTGAAGACGGTGCCGAGAATGCCTTCGTGGACGAAATCGGCGCCGAGAGACAACTGGCCCTTGGCGTGGAGCGCGGCCATTTTGGCGCAGGTGCCGGTGCCGCAGGGGGAACGATCGAGCGCACCGGTCCAGGAAGACGGGCGGGACCAATCGAGGGTGCCGGTGGAGACGACGACGGCGTTGCGGCGATGGGCGCCGGGACGAACGGGCGGGCCGGAAATCTGGGCGATGGTGACGCCGGCGATGCCGGGATTTCCGGGGTGCGCGACAGGCAGCTGCTCGCGCGCGGCGGCCTTGATCATTTCGGCTATGCGCACGATATCGCGCGCTTCCTCAGAAACTAGGCGCAAGCCCAGCGGAGCGGCGTCGGCGATGACGTAGAACATGCCTCCGTAGGCGACGTCGACCGTGACGGTGCCGAGGCCGCGGACCTCGACCGGGGTATCGAGATGAGTGGCGAAGGCGGGGACGTTTCGGAAGGTGACGCATTTCACTTTGCCCGCGCTCACCTCAGCTTCGACTGCGACGAGGCCGGCGGGCGTGTCGAGTTTGAGGCGGGTGACGGGCTCGACGGCGGGCACCATGCCGGTTTCGATGAGCACGGTGACGACGCAGATGGTGTTGGTGCCGGACATGGGAGGATATTCGACCTGTTCCATGATGACGAAGCCGGCATCGGCATCGGGGTGAGTGGGCGGCAGGATGAGATTGCAATTCGCGGCCGGATAGCCGCGCGGCTCGCGGAGCATGCGCAGGCGGATGTGGTCGGCATGCGATTGGAGCCAGCATTTCTTTTCGAACATGGTGCTGCCGGGCACGTCGAGGACGCCGCCGGTGATGACGCGTCCGGGCTCACCGCAGGCGTGAGCGTCGACTGCGGTAATCATACTGGAGAATCGCATACCGACGATTTTGGCTCAGCGGGGGTGGGCGGGGCAAATCGTACAGATAGTGCAAATAACATGTAAAATCGGCGGCAGGAGTCAGTTAGAGGGCAGTAAGTGTGTATTCTGAGAGTATGTTCGAGGGGCCCAGGAGTAAAAAAAGAGTAAGTCGAAAGGTGCTGGTGCGCGGCGCCGCGCTTTTCGCCGCTCTCTATGCCGCGACTCTGACGGCAACGGCGCAAACGCCGCCGGCACCATCGGGATTCGTGGGAAGTAACGCATGTAAAACCTGTCATGCGGACGTGTGGGCGAGCTTCTATAAGAATCCGCACTACCAGGCGCTGGCCGCGGGCGACCGGCCGCCGGACCAGACGGGCTGCGAGAGCTGCCACGGTCCGGGGCAGGCGCATGTGGCGGCGCACGGCGGGAAAACGACGATCGGGCACGCGTTTTCGACGATGACGCCGAAGGAGACGATGGAAGTCTGCCTCACCTGCCACGCCAAGGATTTGCAGAAGATGAATATCCGGCGGTCGGAGCATACGTTGAACGGTGTGACGTGCACCAACTGCCATTCCATCCATCATTCTCCGAGCGCGAAGTTTCTGTTGGCGAAAACGCGCAGCGAGACTTGTTATGCGTGCCACGCGAGCGTGCGGGCGCAGTTCGAAATGCCTTCGAAGCATCGCGTGAACGAAGGCTTCATGGACTGCTGGGACTGCCACAATCCACACGGGACGTTCACGGCGACGTGGCGGATGGCCACGCGTCCGCCCATGGTGGAGCAGAGCGCGTTCAACGACGAGGCGTGCGTGAAGTGCCATGAGGACCGGCGCGGGCCGTTTGTGTACGAGCATCCGCCGACGGTGATCGAGGGGTGCGAGCGATGCCACTATCCGCACGGGTCGATGAACGGACGGCTGCTGCGGAAGCCGGTGGAGTTTACGCTCTGCCTGGAGTGCCACAACGGCGGCGCGCGGGGAACGCGCCTGGCGGGCGTGGACCTGACGACGTCGGACCATAATCTGCTGGATCCGAAATACCAGCGCTGCACGACGTGCCACGTGCGCATACACGGGTCGAATGCCGACGGGCTGTTCCTGAGGTGACGAGATGCGAAGAACGGGAACTCTGATCCTCATGGCGATGGCCGCCGGGTTGCTGCCGGCGCAGCAGGTGTTGGCGCCGACTCCGGAGCAGGTAGGATCGACGCGCGGCCAGGACGTAGGCGATTACAACATCACTAATTCGTTCGAGTTCGGGTACCGTTTCGCCACGGTGTTCGGCAACGACGGGCTGTTCCGCAGCGACATCAATTTCGGGAACGGATTGCGTGTGCTGGGAAGCTCGCTGACGGTGGATTCGAAGGACGGCCACGGCCGCTATTTCGACGAGCTGCTGCTGACTACGATGGGGCTGGGCAACGATCCGTACGAATCGGTGATGCTGCGGATTCGCAAGAATCGCCTTTACCGCTACGACATGATGTGGCGCGAGAACCAGTTCTACGATCCGGGCGTGGTGATTTCAGGCGGCGAGCACCTGATGAATACGACGCGGCTTTTGCAGGATCACGACCTGACGATTCTGCCGGACAACCGGATAGTGCAATTCGATCTCGGGTACAGCCGCAATACGCTGACCGGGCCGGGGTTGACGAGCGCGGAGGAGTTCGACACATCGAGCACGGCATTTCCGGCGTTTACGAACATTCGCCAGCAATACAACGATTACCGGGCGGGCGCGACTCTGCACTTCGCCGGATTTACGTTTCTGGTGCGGCGAACGTGGGAGTACTTCAAGCAGGACACGGTGGACAGCCTGAGCGCGCCGGAGGGATCGACGGTGCCTGGCGATCCTTCGGTGTTGCAGACGTTTGCGCGGACGCAGCCCTTTCACGGGTCGAACGGCGCATGGCTGGGAACGCTCTTCACCAACCGGAAGCACTGGGCGGTGAATGGGCGGGCCAACTATGCGAGCGGCAAGGGAGATTTCGCGCTCAATGAAATGGCGACCGGCGTGAACCGCTTCGGGGCGGAGGCGAATCGCGAGATCCTGGTGGATGGCGATGCGCAGCGGCCGACACTTTCGAGCGATTTGAATCTGAGTTTCTTTCCCACGGCTAAGTTCACAATCGTCAATCATACCTCGGCGAGTAACATACGGATCGACGGTAACTCATTTTATACCGAGTATGATATGAGTACCAATACCCTGACGCTGCTGCAATTTGACTTCCTGGGCGTGCGCACGGTAAGCAACTCGACCGATTTACATTACAACTTAATGAAATGGTTCGGGGTGTACGGGGGCTACACGTTTTCCGACCGGCAGATTCGCCTGGAGGAAGCCTTCAATCTTCCGGGCGTGGCGAACGGGTCGGGAAGCAGTCTGTATCCGCAGGAGAGCACGCTGAGCGCGGTTTCCGGAGGGCTTCGGCTGCAACCGATCAAGCCTTGGACGGTCAACCTGGAGGGTGAAGTGGGGCACGCGAGCGGCGCGTTGACGCCGGTGAGCGACCGGAATTATCACACGCTCGGGGGGCGGACGCAGTATCGCACCAAGCAGCTTCAATTAGGGGCGACTTACCGGGAAGTTTACAATGAGAACGCTCCGCTTTCGTTCACGAGTTATAGCTCGCGTTCGCGCCAGGCGGGAGCATCGGCATCGTGGGGGTTCAATCGATGGCTGTCGCTCGATACCAGTTATACCAAGCTCCATCTGGATACCGTGGGTGGATTGCAATTCTTCGCGCCGGCGCGCGAGACGGGGTTCGACTCGATTTTCGTCAGCAATATCCACGCGGCGAATGCGGGGGTGCGATTCGCGATCGGGCGGCGGGCCGATTTGTTCGCCGGATACACGATCACGAAGGATACGGGCGACGGACGTCCCACGGCGGCGCCGGCGGGAGCGACGGGAGCGGCGGCGCTGCTCGACTCGGTGCAGACTTTCCCGCTGACGTACGAATCGCCGATGGCGCGGGTGTCGGTGCGGATCACGCCGAAGCTGCGGTGGAACGCGGCGTGGCAGTATTACGGGTATAACGAGCAGTTCCAGCTCTTCGCGTATTACGAGAATTATCACGCGCACACGGGGTTCACGAGCTTGCTGTGGTCGTTCTGAGGGGCGGGGGAAAATCACCACAGAACTACCATACAAATAAATCTAAAATTATCGCCTGGGGCTACCATAAGGCACGGAGAAGGACGGGAAGCTCACCGCAAAGACGCTGAGACGCGGAGAAAAATGAGAAACGGCATTTGCGTTTTGCGTAGCCTCGCGTCTTCCCGGAGCAGAGGGAGCATAGGACGCGGAGTGGGCCACCTGCGGGCGGCCTTTTGCTATTTCCGCGCGTAGCGGGGAAAAGATGGGCTCACCACAGAGCACGGAGGGGACCGGGACGACGGGCCCGAGCGGGCTGGGCCGCGAAGGGTGGAAGCAGAACGGCCAGGAAGTTCGCTTGGAGACTCAGAGAGCTTCCCATTCCTCGCGCTCGATACCCCCTTGACGTAGAATACGCACCAGCAGGCCGCGACTAATATCATCGGCATGAGGATTGGGGATCCGCAGTTTTCTACCGCGTCCCTTCATGTACTGGTGCTCGCCACCCGATACCGGCGGCTCGAAGCCCAAAGAGCGCAGGTAGGCGATCAGCTCTCTGCGTTTGATGGGACCGATGACGGGCATTCAGGCGACTTCGCGGATCTCAATGCGATTGCCATCAATTTCCGGAATCGGAGAGTGATCGGCGATGCTGAGAAGCACCCATCCTTCCAGCACGCTCTCCAATTCTTCACGGCAGTCCTCGAGGGTTTTGGCATTGGCCCAAACGCCGGAAATCGAAGGTATTTCGCCGTAGAACGAGCCATCGTCGTCGACAATTTCGTATCGGGCATGCCGCATGGCGGCCCGGATATACGACGTGAGCATAACCGATTATCCCACGACCCCGGTAACGTGGACACTTGGATAAGCTCACCGCAGAGACGCCGTGAAGAACGAGGAACGGCGTTTGCGTTTTGGATGGCTTTGCGTCTTCCTGGAGCAGAGGAGGCAGATCTCACGGAGTTGGCCGCCTGCGGGCGGCCTTTTGCGACGGTTAGTTTAGCGGCAGGGGAAAAGCACCGCTCGCCGTCGCGGCTCATTATCTGTGATAGAATCGCGCCGATTCGTATGAGCACAGACAATCGTGTGACGCGCCGCCGGATCCTGCACGCGGGGTCGGCGGTATTGAGTACAGCGGCGGCTTTGGCTGCCGCGGATGCACAGACGCAGACTGGGCCGATTCATTCGCCCGATCATCATCTGCCGAACGAAAGCGCTCCGGGGCCGAAGAACGCGGCGATCGAGGCGCAGAATCCCGATTCGAACTGGTCGCCGGATACCGATAACGGCACGGTGCCGCCGTTCAAATACCCGTTCGCGCTGGCGCGCAAGCGGGTTTCGAGCGGCGGATGGACGCGGCAGGTGACGGCGCGCGAACTGCCGATTTCGACGACGATTGCGGGCGTGGAAATGCGGCTGACGGCCGGCGGGGTGCGCGAATTGCATTGGCACGTGGAAGCGGAATGGGCGATCATGCTGTACGGGAATGCGCGCATCACGGCTGTCGACGAGGAGGGCCGCAGCTTTGTGAGCGACGTGAGCGAGGGCGACCTTTGGCTGTTCCCCAAGGGGATCCCGCACTCGATTCAGGGGCTGGGGCCGGACGGCGCGCGCTTTCTGCTGGTGTTCGACAACGGCAATTTCAACGAGTTCGGCACGTTTTTGATCACCGACTGGCTGACGCACACGCCCAAGGAAGTGCTGGCGAAGAATTTCAACGTGCCGGAAGCGAGCTTCGATAAAGTTCCGCAGAAGGAGCTGTTCATCTTTCAGACGGGGCTGCCGGGCGATCTGAAAACGGAGCAGGCGCAGGCGTCGGCGGGAACCGGCGCGGTGCCGCGGCGGTACGATTTCCGCACGAAGGAAATGAAGCCGACGAAAGTGACGCGGGGCGGGGAAGTGAAGATCATCGACTCGCGGAATTTCCCGGTGACGCCGATCTCGGCGGCGATCGTGCGGCTCAAACCGGGCGGACTGCGCGAGCTGCACTGGCATCCGAACGCCGACGAATGGCAGTATTTCGTCTCCGGCAAGGGGCGCATGACGCTGTTCGCGGCGGGCACGCACGCGCGGACAATGGACTTCCAGGAAGGCGACGTGGGATACGTTCCGATGTCGAACCCGCACTACGTGGAGAATACCGGCGACACCGACCTGGTGTTTCTCGAGATGTTCCGCGCCGACCGCTACCAGGATATTTCGCTGGCGGAATGGATGGCGCACACTCCGCACCAACTGGTCGATCAGCACCTGGGCGTGGGCACGGCGATGATCGACGCCATCAACAAACAGGAAACGGTAATTACTCCCCTGTAAGGAGGCCGTATGACGACAACGAATCGCTGGCTGATCGCGATAGCCGGCATTTTCATGCAGGTCGCTCTGGGCGCGGTGTATGCGTGGAGCGTGTTTCGCATTCCATTGACAAAGGCGCACGGCTGGACCATTTCGCAGGTCACGCTGGTTTTTCAAGTGACGATTTTCATTGTGGGATTCGCGGCATTTGCGGGCGGATTGTGGATGCGGCGGAGCGGTCCGCGGCCGGTGGCGTTCACGGCGGCAATTCTGTATGGCAGCGGCACGATGCTCGCGGGATTGGTGAGCGGCTTGACGGCGCTGTATCTGACGTACGGCGTGATTGCCGGCACGGGACTGGGGTTCGGCTACATCATTCCGATCGCGACGCTGGTGAAGTGGTTTCCGGATAAGCGCGGCTTGATCACTGGCCTGGCAGTGGCGGGGTTCGGTTCGGGCGCGCTGGTGACGGCGCCGGTGGCTAACTCGCTGATCTCGTCGGTAGGCGTGGGGGAGACGTTCGTGATATTGGGCGCCGGGTACCTGGTGATTGTGCTGATCTGCGCGTCGATGATGCGGAATCCGCCCGCGGGTTACGCGCCAGCGGGATATCAGGGGTCGGCGGCCGCGGCGGCGGCGAAAGCGAAGCGCGACTTCTCGTTCCAGCAGGCGCTCAGCACATGGCAATGGTACGCGTTGTGGCTGACGCTGTTCCTGAATACGACGGCGGGGATCGCGATTATTTCGCAGGCATCGCCGATGGCGCAGGAGATCTCGGGCGTCTCGGCGAAGACGGCGGCGGGACTGGTGGGGCTGATCTCGATCGCCAACGGGTCGGGGCGTTTCTTGTGGGCGTGGCTGTCGGACGCTATCGGGCGGCGGGCGGTGTTTCTGACGATGTTCCTGCTACAGGCGGTGCTGTTCTATCTGCTTGCGGGCGCGCACGATTTCGGTGTGCTGTCGATCTTGGCGTGCGGCATTCTGCTGTGCTACGGCGGAGGGTTCGGCACCATGCCGGCGTTCGTGGCGGATTACTTCGGCCCGGCGCAGATCGCGCCGATTTACGGGGCGATGGTGACGGCATGGGGCTTCGCGGCGGCGTTCGGTCCGACACTGGTGGCGAGCATTCGCGAAGCGACGGGACGGTACGAAGGTTCGCTGCGCTGGCTGGCGGTGGCGATGTTGTGCAGCGCGGTGCTGCCGCTGGTGGTGCGGGCTCCGAAGGCGGTAGAGGGGTAAGGAAGGATCACCGCAGAGGCGAAGAGACGCAGAGGAAGACGGAAAACATTATTCACCACAGAGGCACGGAGGCACAGAGAGAGGGAAGAAAGGATGATGGCGTGTTTGCGCGCGCATCGTCTTCCCGTAGCAGAGGTGGCAGAGGTCACGGAGTTGGCCGCCTGCGGGCGGCCCTTTGCGGACGCCGGCGGAGGGGTGAAAAGGCACCGCTCCCTTGCGGTCGCGGCTCAGTAACGCAGGTGATCGCAAGTTAGTAACGCAGGTGATCGCGAGTTAGTAACGCAGGTGATCGCAAGTTAGTAATACGGGCGGTCGCTAGTTAGAAATCCGTACGTTGGCTAGTTAATAAGGCGGTCGGTCGAGTTAACAGGCTGGCGAAGAAGGCACATATGCCGCTGATAAACGCAGATGAACGCCGATAAGCTATTTGTTTCCAATCGGCGTTTATCAGTGTTCATCGGCGGCTGGGTCATTTCCAGTGTTTTTCAGCATCCTGTTAGACTAGACTAAGGCTAGAGCTCGGGGCGATGGCGGCTCATAATCCTTTGCCGACGGATTCCAGCAGATCGATGAGGACGGCCATGCCGTGGCGGGCGTCGGGTGTGTTTATGCGGCGCATGAGTTGCAGGAGCGATGGCGGTTGCGCCGACTTTTGGCGCGAAGCGCCTTCGGTGGCGGCCTGCACGAGGCGGCTCAGCACTTCCGGCGGAACAGTGGCGAAGAATTTGGTGAGCAGCAGGAAGTTGCGCATGCCGCGGATGGCGTCGGGCGAATTCAGCGCGGTGGTGACGATATCGACCACCTGATCGCCGGCGCCTACCAGGCCGCGGAGGAGATCGAGCACGCCGCGATCGTGGAGCAATTGCAAGAGATCGAGCGCCGAGTCGAGGGCTTCGGTGTGCGGTGTGGGAGCTTTTGGGGCGGGTACGAAGGAAATCGGTTGCGCCATTTGTGTCGATGCCTCTATTTTCCAGGGAACTTATAGCCGGGCTGCTGCCACTTAGCTTCGATCTCGACGCCATGCTGGGGCGTCGGATGGCCGAAGCGGGAATTGGTGCGGGGCAGGGGACTCTCGCCTTTGGGCGCAAGAACCTGCAAACGCACGGCGGTCTCCTTGTAGGCCGGGGTGTGGGTCACCGGGTCGGTGTAATTGCCGGTGAGCAGGTTCACGGGACTTTGTACGGAATTCATGGGCATGTAGAGTTCGCCGTTGCGAACACGGTCGGTGACCAGCGCGCGCACGTGGACGCGGCCGTAGCGCGAGGTGAGTTCGACCAGGCTTCCGGTCTCGATGCCGCGCGCCTGCGCCAGTTCGGCGGAGATCTCGACGAACGTATCGGGAGCCTTGGCGTGGATTCCCGGAATGCGGTGCGTGAGGTTGCCTTCGTGGAAATGTTCGAGCATGCGGCCGTTATTCAAGTGGAGATCGAATTCCTGGTCGGGGCGTTCGGGGGCTTCGCGCCAGGAAAGCGGGAATAAGCGCGCCTTACCGTCGGGGAAGTTGAAGGATCTGGTGTAGAGGAGCGGCTGATCGCCGCCGTCGGGGGCGACAGGCCATTGCAAGCTCTTATACCCTTCAAGGCGCGAGTAACTTACTCCGGCCATAAGTGGAGTAAGTTCGGCTACCTCGTCCATGATTTCGGACGGGTGGCGGTAATTCCAGCCGGCGCCGAGGCGATTGGCGACGTCCTGGATGACGATCCAATCGGGGCGGCTGCCGGGGAGCGGGTCGAAGACGCGATAGAGGCGCTGAATGCGGCGCTCGGTGCTGGTGAACGTGCCCTCTTTTTCGAGGCTGGGGCTCGCGGGCAGGACAACATCGGCGAAGCGGCACGTTTCGCTGACGAAGATATCCTGCACGACGAAGAAATCCAGCTTACTGAATGCAGCGCCGACATAATTGGCGTTGGAATCGACTAACCCCATCTCTTCGCCGCAAAGATACATCGATCGCAGCTTGCCCTGGTGGATGGCCTCGACCATTTGGTGGTTATCGAGGCCCTTGGTATTGGGGAGGGTCACGCCCCAGCGGGCTTCGAAGCGGGCGCGGATCTCGGGATTGGTCACCGGCTGATATCCCGGCAGGAAACCGGGCATGGCGCCGTGGTCGCTCGCGCCCTGGACGTTATTGTGGCCGCGCAGCGGGTAAGCTCCGGTGCCGGGGCGCATGTAATTGCCGCTTACGAGCAAGAGGTTGGAGATGGCGGTCGAAGTATCGGAGCCGTTGCAGTGCTGGGTGACGCCCATTGCCCAGAGGATGCAGACGCTCTTGGCGTCGGCAATCAAGTGGGCGGCGCGCTTGAGGGTTTCCACGGGAATACCAGTGGTTTGGGAAGCGAATTCGAGGGTGAACGGCTCTAGGCTCTTGCGATATTCCTCCATGCCGGTGGTCCACTGGTTGAGGAATTGGCAATCGGCGAGATCGTTATCGAGAAGATAGCGGCTGATGGCGCAGAGCCAGGCGAGATCGGTGCCGGCGCGCGCGTGCAAGTGGAGATCGGCGCGGCGTGCCATTTCGTTCTCGCGGAGATCGGAGACGATCAGCTTCTGGCCGCGCAATTTGTGGGCGCGCTTCACGCGCGTGGCGAGCACGGGATGGCTCTCGGCGGTATTGCTGCCGACGATGACGACGAGATCGGCCTGCTCGATATCGGAAATGGAGCCGGAATCGCCGCCATAGCCGACGGTGCGCCATAAGCCGGTGGTGGCGGGCGATTGGCAATAGCGCGAGCAGTTATCGATGTTGTTGGTGCCCATCACGGCGCGCGCCAGTTTCTGCATGAGGAACGCTTCTTCATTGGTGCATTTGGAAGAGGCGATGAAGGCGAGGGCGTCGGGACCGTGGGCCAATTTCAGCTCGGTGAAGCGGCGGGCGACGAGGTCGAGCGCGTCGTCCCAACCGACTTCGCGGAAACGGCCGTTCTCGCGAATGAGGGGGGTGGTGAGCCGGTCCTGGTGGTTGACGAAATCCCAGGCGAATTTGCCCTTCACGCACGTGGAGACGCCATTGGCGGGACCTTCGGCGGGTTCGACTTTCAGGATCTCGCGGTCCTTGGTCCAGATATCGAAGGTGCATCCCACGCCACAATAGGTGCAGACGGTTTTGGTGCGGCGGACGCGGGCTGCGCGCATGGCGGCGTCGGCCTCGGATACCTGCATGATGGCGGCGAGGCCGGTCTCGCTTTCCAGGCCCTTAACAAGGCCGATCATGCCGTTGAGCGCATGCTGGTTGAAGCCGGTGAGGAGCCCGGCGTGGCCGAGCATGGATTTCTCCATGAGCGCGTTGCAAGGGCAGACGGTGACGCAATGGCCGCAGGAAACGCAGCTCGATTCGCCGATGGGCGCGCCGCCATCCCAGAGCACGCGCGGGTGCGGATCGCTCCAGCGGATGGAGAGCGTCTCGTTCACCTGCAGGTTCTGGCAGGCCTGGACGCAGCGGCCGCAGAGAATGCACTGGCCGGGGTCGTAGCGGTAGAACGGGTTGCTTTCGTCCACCTGGTAAGGCTTGGGCAGGAACGCGTACTTCTGGTGCTCGATGGCGACGAGCTTGGCGGTGTTGTGGACCGTACAGTTGCCATTGTTGTTATCGCAGACGGTGCAATAGAGCTCGTGGTTGCGCAGAATGCGGTCGAAGGCCTCGGTGCGCGCGGCGAGGGCGCGTGGCGCGGCGGCCGAGACTATCATGCCGGACGCGACGGTGGTTGCGCAGGCGCGAACCAGCTTGCCATGGATTTCCACGATGCAGGTATCGCAGGTCTGAATCGGCCCGAGCTGCGGGTGATAGCAAACCTGCGGCAGTTCCAGGCCGGCGCGGTTCATGGCGTCGAGCAGGCGCTCGCCGACCGCCGCGTGATATTCCGTCCCATCGATGACGATTTGGATCACGACAGCCCCCTCGGTGCAATTCTACCGCCCGAAGCCGCGCGATGCCGCGTAAAATGAAGGGTCGCATGGCGAAAATCAGAGGGCTGCGGTGGTGGATGATCAGCCTCATTATGTTGGGGTCGCTGCTCAATTACCTGGCCCGCAGTTCGCTGGCGGTGGCGGCGCCGACGCTGCTCCGGGAATTACACATCACCGAAAAGCAATACTCGTGGATTCTGGGCGTATTCCAGGGGACCATCATGCTGCAGCCGGTTTGCGGCTACGTGATGGACGTCGTGGGGCTGAAAATCGGCTTCGCGATTTTCGCGCTGGCCTGGTCGCTCATCAACATGGCGCACGCGCTCGCGGGAAGCTGGCAGGGGTTGGCGTTCTTGCGCGGGCTGATGGGTTTCAGCGAGGGATCGGCCAACCCCGCGGGGATGAAGGCGACGGCGGAGTGGTTTCCGGCGTGGGAACGCGGGCTTGCCGGCGGCGTGTTCAATACCGGCGCGTCGGTAGGGTCGCTGCTGGCGACTCCGCTGGTGGGGTGGGCAATCCTGACGTACAACTGGCGCGTGGCGTTTGTAATTACGGGCGGAATGGGGCTCATTTGGGTGGCGCTCTGGCTGGTTTTTTATCAGTCGCCGGCGAAGCACCCGGCGCTGACCGACGGGGAGCGGGAATACATTGCCGCCGGGCAGGAGAAGCACCTGCGAGGCGATGGCAGCCGGCCTTCGCTCCTGAAAATTGCGCGGCAGCGCAATTTCTGGGGGATCGCGATTCCGCGATTTCTGGCCGATCCCACGTGGGGAACGCTCAGTTTCTGGCTGCCGCTTTACTTAAGCAGCGTCCGGCATATGGATTTGAAGCATATCGCGCTGTTCGCCTGGACTCCGTTTGCGGCGGCCGATCTGGGCTGCATTTTCGGCGGATGGGTGGCGATGATGCTGCAGAAGAAGGCGGGGCTGACAGTAATCGATGCCCGGCGCTGCGCGTTCTCGCTGGGGGCGGTTATGATGCTGGGGGTGGGATTCGTGGGGTTCGTCCGGAGCCCGTACGCAGCTATCGCGCTCCTGTGTCTCGCGGGTTTCGCGCACCAAACGCTGTCGGTCACGGTGATCACGATGGCGTCGGATTTGTTCCGGAAGAACGAAGTGGCGACGGCGGCGGCGATGGCGGGAACGCTGGGCAATGCCGGCCTGGCCATTTTCTCGCTGCTGATCGGGGGGCTGGTGGCGACGATCGGGTACGCGCCGTTTTTCGTTTGCCTGGGTATCCTGGACTTGGTTGGGGCGGCGGTGTTGTGGAGCGTGGTTCGGGAGCGCAACTAGTGGCCGAATATAAGATTCGCAATCCGATTTTGCCGGGATTCAATCCCGACCCTTCCATCGTGCGGGTGGGCGACGATTATTACATCGCGACTTCGACGTTCGAATGGTTTCCGGGCGTGCAGATTCATCATTCGCGCGATCTGATCCACTGGCGCCTGCTTACCCGGCCGCTAAGCCGCGCGAGCCAGTTGAACATGCTCGGCGATCCCGATTCCTGCGGGATTTGGGCGCCTTGCCTGACTTATTCGGATGGGCTTTTCTACCTGATTTATACCGATGTCAAGCGGTATGGGAGGACGTCGCAGCCGGGTGCTACGGGCGCTTCGCTCCGCGATACGCATAATTACCTGGTGACCTGCCGGGAGATCGATGGCGAGTGGTCGGACCCGATTTATCTGAACAGCAGCGGGTTCGACCCCTCGCTTTTTCACGATGACGACGGGCGGAAATACCTGGTGAACATGCAGTGGGACCATCGGCCGGGGCACAATCGCTTCTCGGGAATCGTTTTGCAGGAGTACTCTTCGGCCGAGAGGAAGTTAGTAGGCCATGTGCATCTGATTTTCAAAGGCACGGCTATCGGATTTACGGAGGGCCCGCACTTATATAAACGCGGCGGGTATTATTACCTGCTCACGGCGGAAGGTGGAACGGGATGGGGGCACGCGGTGACGCTGGCGCGCTCGCGGGAGTTGCTCGGACCGTACGAACTCCATCCCGATACGTATATTCTGACGTCGCGCCATCGGCCGGATGTCGAATTGCAGCGCGCAGGGCACGCCGATCTGGTGGAGACCCCGACGGCCGAGACGTACATGGTGCATTTGTGTGGGCGGCCGATTCGCAATCGCGGGCGTTGTACGCTGGGACGGGAGACGGCCATCCAGCGGATGGTGTGGGGGGCGGACGGATGGCTGCGGACGGCGGATGGCGCGGGCGTGCCGCGGGTCGCGGTCGAGGCGCCGAGACTTCCGTTGCATAGATTCCCGGCGGCGCCCGCGCGCGAGGATTTCGACAACCCGCGGCTTCCGATCGATTTTCAGTGGCTGCGATCGCCGTGGCCGGAGGAGTTGTTCAGCCTGACGGACCGGCCGGGATATCTGCGATTGCACGGGCGTGAGACGATCGGCAGCCAGTTCCGGCAGGCATTGGTGGCGCGGCGGCAGCAGGCGCACTGCTACAGCGCGAGTACGGCGATGGAGTTCGAGCCGGATAAGTTCCAACAGATGGCCGGGTTGGTCTGTTATTACAACAGCAGTAAGTTCCATTACCTGTACGTTTCGCACGATGAGGAGTTGGGCAAGCATATTCGCGTGATGTCGTGCCTGCCGGACCAGGTGCAGTCGGATGTGTTTTCGGCGCCGGTTGCCATCCCGGCTGGAGCGCCGGTCGAATTGCGGGTCGAGGTGGATTACGAGCGGCTGTACTTTGGATACCGCGTGGGCGGCGGCGAGTGGGGGTGGATGCCGGGGCCGCTCGACGCGAGCATTCTGTCGGATGAAGCGGCGGCGCCGGGAACGCCGAATTTCACGGGCGCTTTCGTGGGGATGTGCTGCCAGGATCTTGCGGGCACACGGCGCGAGGCGGATTTCGACTGGTTCGAATATCGCGAGCGGGAGTACCGGGCAGAGGGGTTCCGGTGAAAGTGGGGTTTGCGGGATAGCGGGGCTAAAATTTCACCGCTGAGAAGCAGAGGCGCGGAGAAAGACGGAAAACAATATTCACCACAGAGGCACGGAGGCCACGGAGGAAAGGCAAAAGCAAAATCCGGGGGGCACGGAGATGGCGGAGGGCACGGAGCAAGGCAGGATCGGAAAATCGCCGCGGCGCGCGAAGATTCCTCGCGTTAGTGGTGCAGAGGCACTGGGAAGGAACGAAATCAAAACCGGCGTGATGGCGCCGTGGTGGCGGCCATCGAGGGTTAGATCCTCCGGCGCCAATTGGTAGGATCGGTTTGGAAGAGAAAACAATCATGCTGACTCAACGATTGCTGCCAGCCCTGTTGCTGTGCGCCGCCGCCGCACACAGCGCCGACATGAAGGTCCTGGTATACACCCGGAATTACACGCCCGATGGCAAGGGCTATGTGCACGATAATATCGCCGCCAGTGTGGCCGCCATCCGTAAAATGGGCGCGGAGCACGGCTTCGGCGTCGATGCGTCCGACGACCCCAAGGTATTTACGGCCGCGAATTTGAAGCAGTACCGCGTGCTGGTGTTTGCGAACAGCAATAATGAGGCGTTCGAGAATGACGGCGAGCGCGCTGCGTTCCAGCAGTTCATCCGCTCCGGGGGCGGATTCGTCGGGATCCACTCGGCGAGCGGGTCGGAGCGCGATTGGGATTACTACCAGAAGGTGCTGGGCGCGAAGTTCAAGCGGCACCCCAAGCTGCAGCCGTTTATGGTGCAGGTGGTGGACGCGAGTTTTCCGGCGGCGAAGGGACTACCGGCAAGCTTCGCGTGGGAAGACGAGTGCTATTACGTGGAGAAGCTGCAGCCGGGAGTCAAGCCGGTGCTGGTGACCGACCCGCGCAAGATCGTCGATCCGGATTTCGTCAAAGACCCCGGGGATCTGATCGTCGGAATGCGCCCGCTCGCCTGGTACCAGACCTTCGACGGCGGCCGCGAGTTCTATATGGCGCTCGGGCACAAGAAAGAAGATTACGAGAATCCCATTTTGACGCGGCTGATTCTGGGCGGAATCGAGTGGGCGATGGGGAAGGCGAAGTAGGGGCTGTTTGAGGCGGAGCGCGGGTGGCGATGCGAGACAGTCGCGCGGCGCTACTATTGAGGCTCGCATAATACGGTTGGAGTCCCGGCGGGGCTGAAGCCCCGCTCAGGCTGAAGCCTGCCCCACCTCGGCTGTCACCCGATGCCGCGAGCCTCAATAGGTGTGCGCCGCCCCGTCGACAAGCGCCGTAAGATTCCCTACCAGCCCGGCCAGCGCTTGAGAGTGCGCCGTCAATTCCTCGGCTGCGGCCGCGCTTTCCTCGGCATTGGCGGCTGCCGTCTGCGTGACCTGATCGATGCGCCTGATAGCCTGTCCGATCTGTTCGATGCCGCTAGCCTGCTCACGGCTGCCCGCACTAACGTCGTCCACCAGCGACTTCAGTTTCGTCGATCCTTCCGCGATCGTCCGAATTGCGCTCGCCACCTCTTCGACTTTGCGCCTGCCCTCGGTGGAACTGACGATGGATGTTTCAATCAGGGAGGCGGTATCCTTGGCCGCCTGAGCGCTCCGCTGCGCCAGAGTGCGCACCTCATCCGCGACCGCGGCAAATCCCAAGCCGCTCTCACCCGCGCGCGCCGCCTCCACCGCCGCGTTCAGCGCCAGGATGTTGGTCTGGAATGCGATTTCGTCGATGGCGCGGATGATCCGCGAAATATCTCCGCTCGATCGCTCCACTCCTTGCATCGCGACCAGCATTCCGTCGAGCGAATGGTTCATATCCGCGAATTGCCGCTGCGATTCGGCCACCAGGCCGGCCGACGCCCTTGCCACTTCGTTATTCCTGTGCGACGTGGCGCGGATCTCCTTTGTGGACGCGGAGGTTTCCCCGATAGATTGCGCCTGCTCGGATGCTCCATGCGCCAGCGACTGGCTGGTGGAGGCGACCTGGGCCGCGGCCGCCGCAACCTGCGCAGAACCGGAAGAAAGCTCCCGGGCTACCATCCGCAGTTGCCGGTTGATTCCCAGGACGGCCGCGAACAGAAGTCCCGAGCCTCCGAGTACGGCCGCCCCAAGGAGAACCCAGGTGAGCAGGGAAGCATTGGCCCGGGTGGCCAGCGCCTCCTGCGAGGCGCGCGTCCCAAGCGACCGGTAGAACTCGGTCTCACCCTGGATCGCCACTTTTGCCGCCTTGTAGACGCCGGGTTTTGTGGACTGCTCTTCGTATAGTCTGTGGGCTTCGGCGTTCCTTCCGGCACGGCTGACCGCGATCACCGAGTCGCATACCGATAAGTAGCGCTCGATCGATGCGGCGGCGTTCGCGATGCGCCGGCGACGGGCGCTGCCGGCGCTGGCCGCTTCGTAATCGCCCAGATCTTTCCGTATGGCCGCTTTCAACTTTGAGATGTTGGAATCGGCCTCGCTCTTTACGGACGGATCTTCGGTAGCTGCATGTTTGAGAATGTCGCCGCGCATTTCGTTCAGGGCGGCTTCCACCCGGGCGCATTGGACAAGCCCAGGCAGCGCGTTACCTGCAAGCGCGTCGACCGCGGTTCCTAGCCTGGCAAGCGCCGCTACGCCTACAATCGCCTGTACGGCGCCCATCGACATCAGCAGTGCGCCGGTTAACCCGAGTTTTTTTGCAATCGTCATTTCTGCTTCCTGTTGCGACTCGATTCCGCTCTCGTTCGAAGGCGGAACGCGGGCCGGCCTACCCCCGGGTCAGAACGTGCCGGCGGACATCAGGTACCAGTGGGTTTCCCCACGAAGATCAATCCGATTGGACTTCGCACACCAGATGTATCGGCTGTCGCACGCGGAAGAAGAAGGTGGCGGACGAAAAAATAAGGTAAAAGCTGGACCCAGTGCGCGACCGCTATCAGTCTGCCGATCGAAGGTGTGCCAAAACGATCAACCTCCGCCTCGGCGCAGTGTGCCGCGTCGCATAGGAGGCGTCGGACGTGGGCTCCTAAGCCAGTCCTGGCCGAAGCCAGCGCGGTTTTCATCGTCCTTAACGGCGGGCTATCGCTGCCCCGCCGGTCGCTCTGGATCGGCCGCCGCGCGCGCCGGCCTGGACGCCCGCGCACAGGTGATCGTATTTCAGCATGGTGTTGAAGAGCAGGAAATAGCTGCCGTGCGTTTCATTGTGCCACATGGGATTGTTGGTGAACATCACCACGTGGCCCTTGCCGCGCGGCACATTCTCCACGCCAACGGTGGCTCCGGTCACATCCACGAACCGCGGAGTTCGTTTGTGGGCTGTTTCCGAACAAGGCGCCAACCGGAAGTTGGGCAAGGCGGTCAGGTTGACGAGAAACGCCTGCCGCGCGGTGCCGGCCTGAAGCCTCTTGTGGGAGATACTACTCCGGAGATGCCCCAGCGTCCGCCGTCCGGATGCATGGTCGCCGGCTCGTAGACCGGCCAGACCGGGGGGCTGAATTAACGCCCCCTACGCGGTCGCTGACCGCTCAGGTTGGGTTATTGCTCGCCGCCGCTCGCCCTTCCCCGGCCGCCCCGCGCGCCGGCCTGGACGCCCACGCCCAGGTGATCGTAATTCAGCATGGCGTTGAAGAGCAGGAAGTAGCTGCCCTGCGTTTCATTGCGCCACATGGGATTGTTGGCGAACATCACTACGTGACCCTTGCCGCGCGGCACATCGACCACCGCGGCTTGATTGGCCAGTTCCGATCCGCCGGCGAGCATGCCGGAGACCAGCAGATCTTCGTCGGCGGCGAATCGCACGATCACGCGCGGGCGCATCTCGGGAGGGAGTTGGCCGCCGCGTCCGCCGAAGCCGCCGCCTCCTCCGCCGTTCAGGTCGCCGGTGGGAGGCTCTTCGCCGGGCTGGGTGGCGGCCATGGTGGTGGATGGCGTATTCATGGAGAGCGGACGGCCTTGGGGGGTATCCTGCTCGGTGGCCGTGCCGCGGCCGGAGGGGCGTGCCGCGCCCTCAGTCGCGCCGCGGCCGGGTGCACCACCGCGACCGCCGCGTCCACCGCCGCCTCCGCGTCCGCCGCCGAATCCGACGGCCGCGCCCACCGTGAGCACCGGAGCCTGATTGAAATAAATCGCGAGCCGGTCGCCATAGCCATAGGCGATGGGACTGCGCTTGTCGGCGATGGTGGAGTTGAGGACGCTGCCGCGCACGCGCAGCTCGGACGCGTTCACGATGCTCACGCCTTCCGCCAGGCCGTAGTCGATGGGAATGGATGCGTTGCCGGTGATGGTGACGAATAGCCCGCCGGCGTCGATGAACTTGCCGATATTGTCGATGCCCTGGAGGCCCATGCCGCCGCGCACATCGTCGGTGGTGTCGGGCGCGCCGCCGAGGTTGGGCGTGATGTCGGTCTTCATGAACGGCACCGGCTCGCCGGTTTTCGGCGTCCCGTTGACGATACGCTGCGCAGTGCCGCCCACCGGGCCAAAGATGATGACGTCATACTTGGCGCGCAGGTCAGGGATCTGCCCGAGCTTGATATCGGAGATGTAATCGTAGGGGATTTGCAGGCGGTCGAAGGCGATGCGGAACCAGCCTTCGTTCTGGGTATTGGTCCAGGTGTGGACGAAGGCGATGCGCGGGGCGGCGAGCTCGTGCATGGGCACATTGGGGGCGTTGGCCGTGGCATAGGCCTCGACGCCGAGCGTGGCGCCGGCGCTTTGCAGGCGATCGCGGAGGTCCGCGGGATTGCCCTCGGCGCGGATGATCCAAGATCCGGCATTGAAGTCGTGGCTCTCGGCCTTGAATCCCTCTTCCGCGGCCGACATTTTGATGTCTTTCAGTTTGAAACGCAGGGTGGCGAGCGTGTTGTCGGCGTTGTGATTGATGACGTAGACCGCGGTCGCGCTGCCGGTGACGCCGCCGGCCGGTTTGGCATCCGCCGTAATCAGCGTCATGGGCGCCTTCAGGATGGCGGCATCGGTGACGCGGATGGTAGTGACGTTGTGGAGCGCGCCGAGGGTCCAGCCGGTATCGTCGTAAGGGGCTGGATCGTTGATGTTGTAATATTGCGTGTCGAGGAGCATGTCGGCGCAGCGGCTGTAGGGCTGATCCATGCGGAAGACATAGCTTCCGGCGGGAAATTTGTCGGTAGCGGCGTTGAGGCGATCGACCTCCACGCCCTGCATTCGCAGTTCGTTGACGAGTTCGGCGGCCTCGCCGGGGCGCGGATCGTCGGAGGGAATCACCCACGCGGCGGGCCCTTCGGCGGTGGCTTTCGCCACGCTGCGCTCGCTCTTGAGATAGAAATTATCGAGGAACTGTTTGCGGTTATTGGCCACGTTGTTCATGGAAAACAGCAGGCCGCTTTGCTGCAGATTGATGTTGTTGCGGATGGACCAGTTCACGCGCGGCAGCGGCGGATTGGGCCGGTACCAGGCGCGGCTGGTGGCGTTGGCGGGCACGGTGCGCACGCCGGAATCGGCGCCGTTGCCGCCGAACGTTTCGTAGAAGCGGCCGATGGAGTTGTGGCCGTTGGCCACGTAGAACATGTAATTGGGCGCCCAGCCATCGTAATAATTGTGGGTCCACACGCCGGGAACGCCGCGCCTGGTGAACTCCTCGATATCCACGTAGGCCATTTTCTGCCACTCGTCGATCACCAGCGGGTCGAGCCACGCGTTGTACGGGCCCATGCCGGTGGAGACGTAGAGGAACGGCTGGGATTCGTGCAGATCGTGGAGGACCGTCGGATGGTATTCGAGGAACGTCTTCATCATGGTCTTGCTGAGCTGGAGCGCCATGCCGATGCCGTCGCGATTGTTGTCGTGCGCCACGTATTTGCCCCAGTAGACCAGGTTGGGCGCGGGCTTGTTCGGGAAGGCCTTGCGGTAGTTGTAGACATCGACCTCGCGATCGCGCCCGTCCACCTCGGTGGTGGGGGTGATGAGCACGATCATGTTCTTGCGGATGTTCTGGATGTAGGGCGATTCTTCCACCGCCAGACGGTACGCCAGCTCCATCAGCATTTCGGGCGAGCCGGTCTCCGTCGAGTGGATACTGCCCGATGCCCAGTACATCGGCAGCGCCTCGGACTCGATTCTTTCGGCTTCCGCGGGGGTGGTCTGGCGCGGATCGCCGAGGCGCGCGGTGAGTTCCTTGTAGTGGTCGAGGTTCGCGATGTTGGCCTCGTCGGAAATTGCCACCAGCAGAATTTCGCGGCCTTCTTCGGAATGGCCGATGACGAAAGTCTTCACGCGCTTCGACGCTTGTTCGAGCGCGCGCATGTAGCGATGGATGTCTTTGGTGTAGGTGAGCTTGTTGGGTGTGCCGATGGCGTAGCCGAGAATTTTCTCGGGAGTGGGCACGGTGTCGGAGGCGGGCAGGTGATCTACCAACTCCGTGAGGAAGAATTTCTCGGTGGTGTACTGGAGGATTTTGGCGGTGTACTCATCGTCGTTTTTCTGTGCGGGCGGGGCGGCCCAGAGGGAGCCGGCGAGGAGCAGGCAAGCAGCAATTTTGCGCATGACTCCGACATCATATCGGATTTTCGGGTGCCGCTGATTGGCGCAAAAGATCGGGCTGCTAAGATCAGGGAATGCCGACAGTGCTGGAGCAGGTGAAGGAGGCCCGCCGCAATATCGCGTCGATTGCCCTGCGCACGCCGCTGGTGGCCGGACCGGGCGATGGCGCGGTGGATCTGTTCCTGAAGCTGGAGAATCTGCAACCCATCGGCTCGTTCAAGATTCGCGGCGCGGCCAACGTGGTGGCGCACACGCCGCGAGAGCGGCTGGAGCGCGGGCTGCTCACGGCGTCGGCGGGCAACATGGCGCAGGGCGTGGCGTACTGCGCGCGGCGGCTGGGCGTGCCGGCCACCATCGTCGCGCCGGAAACCGCGCCCGCCACGAAAATTCGCGCGGTGGAACGGCTGGGCGGACGGCCGATCCTGGTGCCGTTCGCCGATTGGTGGCGGACTTTCGAGACGCGCACATTTCCCGGCGTGGACGCCACGTTCATCCACGCCTTCGACGACCCCGATGTGATGGCCGGCAACGGCACCATCGCCATGGAGTTGCTCGAAGACCTGCCGGAGTTCGACGCGGTGGTAATTCCGTGGGGCGGCGGCGGACTTTCGTGCGGTATCGCGGCGGTGCTGCGCGAGCTTGCGCCGCGCGTGCGCATCTACGCCGCGGAGATCGAGACGGGTGCGCCGCTGGCCGCGTCGTGGGCCGCCGGCGAGCCGCGGACGGTGGAATACCGGACGTCATTCGTCGACGGCATCGGCGCCAAGATGGTGTTCCCGGCGATGTTCGAACGGGCCCGCAAGCTGCTGGATGGATCGATCGTGGTGACGCTGGACGATGCGGCGCGGGCTATGAAATTGGTGGCGGAACGCAATCGCGTGATCATGGAAGGCGCGGCGGCGTGCGCGGTGGCGGCGGCGCTTTCGGGACGTGCGGGAAGCGGCAAAGTGGTGGCGATTGTCTCCGGCGGGAATATCGATCTCGATCAGTTTGCGCGACTGGTGGTGTGAGGAAAAAGAGTTAGCCACGGATGCACACGGATGCACACAGATCAAAAAACAACGCCATTATCCGTGTGCATCTGTGTCCATCCGTGGCTCAAAATTCTCCGTAGGCTAACAGGCTGCCGAAAAAGGCACATAGGCCGCTGATAAACGCGGGTGAACGCAGATACGTTGTTTGTTTTCAATCGGCGTTTATCGGCGTTCATCGGCGGCTGGGTCATTTCCAGTGTTTTCAGCATCCAGCTAACGCGGCGCGGCGGCGTTCCAGGAAGCGGCGGACGGCGGGATCGCGCTCCAACCCGATGGCGAGATCGTAAGCGTGGCGAGCTTCGGCCGAGGCGCCGGTTCGCGCCAGCAACTCGGCGCGCGCGGCCCAATAAGGCTGGTATTCGGTGAGGCGCGGATCGGCGGCGGCATCGGGCATGGCCTGCAATGCGGCTTGCGGGCCATCCACCTCGGCGATGGCGAGGGCGCGATTCAGGGCCACCACGGGCGAGGCGGCGAGCGCGTAGAGCGCGTCGTAGAGTTGCACCACTTGCGGCCAATTCGTCTCGCCGGTACGGCAACGGAAGACGTGCGCGGATTGCAGTGCCGCCTCCAACTGGTAGCGGCCGATGGAGCCCATGGCGGCGGCGCGGTGCAGCAATGCTTCGGCTTCGAGCAGCATTGGCGAATCCCACAGCGAAGGGTCTTGCTCGGCGAGCGGCACATACTCGCCTTGGGCCTGCCGGCGGGCCCGGCGGCGCGCGTGCGCATAGAGCATCAACGCCAGGAGTCCGAGCGCTTCCGGCTCGGCGGGAAGTAACTCCACGGCCAGGCGTGCGAGAAAGAGCGCTTCGTCGGTGAGATCGCGGCGAACCACGTCGGCGCCGGCGGGGTCGGTCCAACCCTCGGTGAAGGCCGCGTAGATGGCGTCGAGCACCGCGCTCAGGCGCTCGGGGAGTTCGTCACGCCCGGGAATGCGAAAAGGAATGCCGGCCTCGCGGATCTTCTCTTTGGCGCGCACCAGGCGCTTACTCATCGCGGCCGGGGATGCCAGGAATGCGGATGAAATGGTGCGGGCATCGAGGCCGAGGACAGCTTGCAGAATGAGCGGCGCGCGAATGCCGGGGTCGATGGCGGGATGCCCGCAGGCGAACATCAGGGCGAGGCGCTGATCGGGGATCTCCGGGCCGGCTTCCGCCTGCGAGAGCCCTTCGGACACGAGGCGCAATTGCTCGCCCGCCTGTTCGCCGCGCTGGCGCCCGCGGAAGGCGTCGATGGCCCTCCGCCGCGCGACCGCCAGCAGCCACGCCTCGGGATTGGCGGGACAGCCGTTCCGCGGCCAATCTTTCAGCGCCAACGCAAACGCCTCCGAGAGTGCATCTTCGGCGGCCGACACGTCGCGCGTGCGGGCCGCCAGGAAGGCGATGAGCTTGCCGTAGCTGCGGCGGGCGACGAGGTCCGCCGTGCCGCGCGCCTCGTCGCCGCCATCGGGATTCACGGCTGCTGCATCACCCAAATCGGGCGCACCTCGACGGCGCCGTGTTCGGCGGCCGGACACCGCGCGGCCCAGGAGAGCGCGGCATCGAGATCGGGCACGTCGATCAGGAAATAGCCGCCAAGCTGCTCTTTGGAATCGGCATAAGGGCCGTCGAGCACCTGCGGTTTGCCATCCGAAACGCGGACCGTGGCGGCCTCGCCGGTGGGGCGGAGGCGGTTCATTCCTTTCACGGCGCCGGCTTGGTTGAGCGCACCGACGTAAGGGCCGTACGCGGCGGACATGCGTTGTTCTTTTTCGGCCGTTGTCAGGGTAGGCCACAGCTTTTCGTCTACGTAAGCCATCAAGAGGTACTGCATTCTGAAATCTCCTTCACTATGATGACGCGTGGGGAGGGGCGATTTGGACAGGGTAAGAAAAATCACCGCTCCCTCGCTCGCGGTTGCGGCTCTGTAACCGGGCGTCACGCCTGCATGGACCAGATGGGACGAACCTCGACGATCCCGTGGGACGCCGCCGGGCAGCGCGACGCCCACGAAATAGCGGCGTCGAGATCGGGTGCATCGATCAGGAAATACCCGGCGAGTTGCTCCTTGGTCTCGGCGTATGGGCCATCGAGCACCTGTGATTTCCCATCGGTGACGCGGACCGTGGTTGCGTCGGAAGTGGGCCGCAGGCGATTGCTGCCTTTGATGACGCCGGCGTTTCGCAGCGCCTCCCCGTACGCCATGTAGGCGGCCATCCCCTGTTCCTGCTGTTCCTTCGTCATGGTCGGCCATTCGTTCTCTCTGAGGTAGGCCATCAGTAGATATTGCATGGTGAAATCTCCTTCACCATGATGACGCGTGGCGAGGGGCGTTTTGGACAAGGGAGCGGAAGAAAAAGCACCGCTCCCTGGCGGTCGCGGCTCAGTAGGAGAGTAGTCGCGGCTCAGTAGGAGAGTGGTGGCATGGCGTTAGCGCAACACCCAGTCGGCGAATTGCTCCATGTGGTCCACCAGCATATCGGGCGCGGGATCGTGGAGGGATTCCGGCTGGAAACCGTAAGTCACGCCGCAGCAGGCGATGCCGGCGTTGCGCGCGGTAGCGACATCGACCCCGCTGTCGCCCACCATGACGGTGCGCGCGCGGTCCACGGCGGCCTCGCGTATGAGGAGTTCGACGCCGAGGGCGTCGGGCTTCTTCCGTTCCAGGCTATCGCCGCCGAGAATGCGGAAGAAATGGCCGGCCACGCCGAGTCCCTCGAGAATGTGGCGGCTCATGCCGATGGGCTTGTTGGTCAGGACGGCCATGCGCTTGCCGGCCTCGCGGAAGCGGTCGAGCGAGGGGCGGACGCCGGGATAGAGCGTGGTGAAGTTCAGATCGTGGGCGGCGTAATATTCCATGAAAAACGCCAGCCCCTTGCGGAATAAGTCTTCCGTCGCCTGATCGCCCAGCGCGCGCCGGACGAGCACGGGCGCGCCGTTGCCCACGTAGGAGTAAACGCGTTCGTTGGCCAGAGAGCTCATGCCGAAGTGAGCGAGCATGGCATTCACGGCGTTGGCGAGATCTTGCCGCGAATCGATCAGGGTGCCGTCCAGATCGAAAATCAGGAGATCCATGAGCACTACGCGGCGGGGGATTTCCGTTTGCGCGCGCGTGCCACGCGGGCCGGCGGCTTGCGGCGCGGGCGCCCGTTCCCGAGGCCGTATTGCACCATCTTGCGCTGCAGGGTATTGCGATGAATGCCGAGAAGCTTGCTGGTGACGGTCTGCTTGCCGCCGCTTTTTGCCAGTGCGCCTTCGATCATCCGCTTCTCCAGCAGTTCGATGGCTTCTTCCATAAAAATATTTCCTGCCAACAGATGTTCCACCAGAACATCGAATTGCTGTTTCATTACTTCCTTTCCGCCTCCGGCGCGGGATGAGTGCTCTTCACGGTACGCTGCCAGAAATCCTTGGCCTGGCTGTACGATTTATGAAAACCTTCCTTCAAGTCGTTGGGCGCCACGGCGACGAACACGCGGGCGGCCTGCGAGACATAAGGCGCCACGCGCGACTCTTCGATGGCCCGCGGCGGCTGACCTTCCTTCGAGAACGCCATCACTCCCATCAGCAGCGCGGCCGAAATCAGAACCCCTTGAAGCACGCCGAAACCCGCGCCCAACACATGATCGACGAAGGAAAGGCCCGTGACGCGCAGGAATCTTCCCACGATGGAACTGACGATGGCGCCTAACAGAAGGACGGCGACAAATATGATAAAAAATCCGCCGAGCTTGGCTGCCGTGGGAGAGCTGACGTGCGGCCGGATGTACTCAGCCACCCGGCCGTAGAACCAGGCGCCGAGCAGGATGCCGGCCACCACGGCCGCCAGATGAATTACCTGCCGGGAAAAGCCTTTCCGGAAGCTGCCTATGATCGACACAACGACGATCAGCAGCAGTAAGATGTCCAGCCAGTTCATAATTCAGTGCCGGTGAGAACCTGGTACGCCTGCCGGTATTTTTCGCTGGTGCGCGCGGCGACCTCTTCCGGCAGCGGCGGCGCCGGCGGCTGCTTGTTCCAGTGGATGGATTCGAGGTAATCGCGCACGAATTGCTTGTCGAAAGAGAATTGCGGTCCGCCGGGCCGGTAGGTTTCGGCCGGCCAGAAGCGCGAAGAATCGGGCGTGAGCACTTCGTCGCCCAAAACCAGTTCGTCGCCCACGAAGCCGAATTCGAACTTGGTATCGGCGATGATGATGCCGCGGGTTTCGGCATATTGCGCGGCGCGGGTGTAAATATTCAACGTGAGATCGCGCAGGCGGCTGGCGAGATCGTGGCCGATGAGCGAGACGACGGTCTCGAAAGAGACGTTCTCGTCATGGCCGGTCTGCGCCTTGGTAGAGGGGGTGAAAATCGGCTCCGGCAGCTTGTCGCTCTCCTTTAAGCCGGCGGGCAGCCGGATGCCGCACACGGTGCCTTGCTGTCTGTACTCTTTCCACCCGGAGCCGGAAATGTAGCCGCGCGCCACGCACTCGATTTCGACCATATTGGCGCGCTTCACCAGCATGGAGCGGCCCTCGAGTTCGTGGCGGAAATGGGGAAGCGGAGCGGGATATTCGTCCACGTTGGCGCTGAGAAAATGCGTGGGTGTCAAATCGCGGAGAAAATCGAACCAGAAAATAGAGAGCTGCGTCAGGACCTTGCCTTTATCGGGAATGCCGGTGGGCAGGATGTAGTCGAAGGCGGAGATGCGATCTGTCGCCACGATGAGGAGACGATCGCCGACGGTGTAGACGTCGCGCACTTTGCCGCGGGCGTGGCGCGCGACACCGGTGAAATTGGTTTCGAGAATGACGGAATTTTGAGGGCTCACGGTCAATTCAACTCTGCATCGGGGGGGCATTCAAAATGATAACGTGTCTCACGCGGATGTCAAACGGGGGGTGGGGGCGGCTCAGTAGGGACACTCGTAGCCGAGCACGGCGTCGATGAGTTTTTGGATGTCGCCAATGTTGACTACGTTGTCGTGGTTGAGATCGTGCGCCGGGTCCGCGACGCCGAGAGCTTCGTTGACAATCATCTGAACGTCGGCGACGGAAGGGGTCTGATCGCCGGTGATGGCGCAGGTAAAGCCGGGGACGTTGAATAGCGCCGTGATTGATTCGGCGGCGTTCATGGTGACGGTAGTCTGAGTGGAAAAGCCGCTGGCGTCGCCGCTCCAGGCGGTGAATACGTACGGCGACGCGGGCGTTGCAGTCAGCGTTACGGTGCTGCCGGCATCGAAGAACGAGCCGGAGGCGGGAGTAACTGTGCCGGCGGGCCAGGGATTGATGCTGGTTGTAAGTCGATATTGGGTCTTAAAAGTCGCGGTATAAGTTGCGGGCGCGGTGGCGACGGCGATGATGTGTGAGGTAGCACCGAAATCGCTCCATTGAGTGAAAACGTATTGCGTACCGGCAGAACCGGCCTGCGGCGAGGCGACCGCGATACTGTGCGATCCGGACAAGAGATTCACGGTCTGCGGCGAAACGAGCGGCGAGCCGCCATCGACGCTCAGATAAAGGCCGCTGGGATTGGTCTGGAGGGTGGTCGCCACTCCCATGATTGCGGTGAGGTCGAGAGCGGTAGTGGTGACCGCGCCCCCGCCAGTGGCGGTCACTTCGTTCGTCACGGAACTGTTGGAAATGCTGCCTACGGTGACGGTGACTACGATCGGCTGGTAGCTCTTGCCCACGCCGAGCGAGTCGGAGCGCGTGCAGGAGACCGTGGCGAGCGTGCAGGTCCAGCCCGTGCCGGCAATGTTCGTGGCGATCATGCCGGCGGGAAGGGTATCGGTGACGGCGATCGCGCCAGAAGTCGCTACCGGGCCGTTATTGGTGAGAGTAAACGAGTAAGCAGCGTTTGTCTGGCCGATCGAGAACGGATCGGTGTGGGAACTGGTAACGGTCAGGACGGGAGCCAGGATGCCGAGAACTACGGTGACGCTGGCGCCGTTGCCGTTGGCGATGGCGAGATCGGTTTTGCCGTCGCCATTGAAATCACCCGCTACGATCGCGGACGGTCCGTTCCCCACGCCGGAATATGAGACCGGAGCTTGCAGCGTGCCATCGCCATTTCCGAATAGGACGAGTAACGAAAAGTTGCTCGCGATGACGACATCCTGATTGCCATCGCCGTTGACGTCGGCGATTGTGATGGCCCAGGCAGTATCGCCACCGCTGTACTGCACATAGTTCCGGAACGTGCCATCGCCGTTGCCCAATACCACGCTCACGTCCAAGCCAGAGGCCCCGACGATATCCTGTTTGCCATCGGCATTCAGATCTCCCAGCACGTTCGTTACGACACTTCCCTCATTGACGGAGACGGGGTTGGCGAAGGTGCCGTCGCCGTTACCGAGCAGAACATAAGGTGAATTCCAGTAGGTCAGGTAGGCGATGTCCCCCTTGCCGTCGCGATTGAAATCCCCGACGGAGAGCCTCACGGCGCCGTTTGCGCTCACCGGGTTGGCGGCGTTGAAGGTGCCGTCACCATTGCCGAACAACATCGTAATTCCGGAGGAGCCATTGCCTGCGGCGAGGTCGATCCTTCCGTCGCTATTGAAATCGCCCGCGACCAAGGTAAGCGCGCTTGCTACGTCATAGTTGACAGCCGGTTGAAAGGTGCCATCTCCGTTGCCCAGCAGGATGCTGATGCTGCCGAGATTTCCGACCGCGATATCGGGCTTGCCGTCTCGATTGAAATCCCCCACCACAACAGCCATGGGACTGACGCCGGCCGGATAGTCCACATGCGGGGCGAAGGTGCCGTCGCCGTTATTCAGCAGGACGCTGATGCTGTTCCCGTCCGAATTGGCCGTTACCAGGTCCGCCTTGCCGTCGCCGTTGAAATCACCGATGGCCATGGCCGACGGAGAGGCGCCGGTGGGATAGTTCGACGCGGCAGCAAAGTCGCTGGTCTGCGATGCGGTGACGGTTTCCTCCGCGACGCCGGAAATACTGGAGGCATGGGTGGTATCGCCGGAGTAGGTCGCCGAGATCGCGCGCAATCCCGATGCTAGAAGCGTGGTGGTGAAGATAGCCTGGCCGCCCGAAACCGCCGCGCTGCCCAGCGGGGATCCGGCATCGAGAAAGAGCACGGTTCCGCTGGCGCCCGCGGAAACGGTAGCGGTCATTGTGACCAGTTGGCTGAGACTTGCCGGGTTGGGCGAAACGGCGAGCGAAGTCGTCGTGGGCGAGACGATCGAGGTCGGATCGGCTGCCGGATTGGCGATGCCGCCATAAGAGACGGAAGCCGTGTTGGTGAGGGTGGTGGGCGCAAGTCCGGCGACGTTCACCGCGATCGCGATGGTCGGGTAGCCGGCGCCGGTGCCAAGTGCGTCGGAGCGGGTGCAAGTCAGAGTGTTGAGCGTACAAGCCCAGCCGGTACCGCCGATCGCGGTTGCCGTGAGGCCGTTAGGAAGCGTGTCCGTCACGGTGACAGTCCCGCTGGTGGAGGCGAATGCGGGATTTTGAATGACGATCTGATACGCGCCTGTTGCGTCCGAGGTGAAGCTTCCGGCGTGGGTGACGGCGATAATCAAACCGGAGTATTGCCCGCCGAGGAAGACGTCGACTGTTCCGGCCGAAGTCACGACCGCCAGGTCGGGCTTGCCATCGCCATTGAAATCGGCCTGCACCATGCCGTACGGGATCCCGTCCGTCGCGAACTGAGTCCCAGATAAGTATCCTCCATATTGAAAGGTGCCGTCGCCTTTGCCAAAGGCGATGGCGATGTTATTGCCCGCATACTCGGGGTACGCAATGTCCAGTTTGCCGTCGCCATTGAAATCGGCGGCGATCATGGAATATCCGGGCAGGTAGGAGAGATTCGTATCGATCGGTGTTTGGAAAGTTCCGTCGCCAAAGCCCAGGAGCACTCCGACCTGGTTCACTCCAGTCCAGGCAAAGTCCACCTTTCCATCGCCATTGAAATCTCCTACGGCGTAGGCGTTCCCGCCGAAGAGGCCGTAGAGTGGGGCCTGAAAGGTTCCATCGCCATTGCCCAGCAGGATGGTTGGTCCGGGACTGACAAGATCCGGCTTGCCGTCGCCATTCACGTCGGCAACCAGGACGATTCCGCTGTAACCCGAAAGGTTGGTAATGGCCGCGGGTGGCTGGAAGGTTCCATCGCCGTTGCCAAGGAGCAATAGAATGTTACCGTTCTGATTTACAACCAGATCGAGCTTTCCGTCGCTATTGAAATCGGCGGCGACGACCGAGCCGCAATAGTTTGGCGACAGTTGGACCGACGCCTGGAACGTTCCGTCGCCGTTCCCCGGAAGGAAGTACAAGCCGTAACCAGTCGCCACCACCACGTCCTGCCGGCCATCGCCATTGAAGTCGCCTATAATGGCTCCGTTCATGTCCTCCAGGCCACCCGTGATCGTGGAATTCACTGCCGCCTGGAATGTGCCATCGCCGTTGCCCAACAGAACGCTGACGCCCAAGTTGGTTGCGGTAATGATATCGGGCTTTCCATCGCCGTTGAAGTCCCCCACGCCGATCCAGCCGATATTTTGGACCTTGTAGCTGCGATAAGGCGCATAACCGTTGGCTTCGATGGCGTTTACTGTCTGGGTCACGGCCGCCGAATGGCTCGGACCGAAAGTGGGATCGCCCTGGTACTCGGCGCGCAGGGCGCTGATGCCCGACGGGAGAAGGGAAGTAGTGAGAGTGGCCTGGCCGTCCACCAGCGTGGCAGAGCCGAGAACGGTGGCGCCCGCGTAAAATGTCACGCTTCCGGTAGCTTGAGAGACGACAGCGGCGGTGAGTGTCACGGGGTGGCCGAACGTGGCGGGATTGGGAGAAGATATCAGCGTGGTAACTGTTGGATAGCGAACGAACGTGGTATCGGTGGCGGTGTTGTTGTCGGGAGTCTGGTCGCTTCCGCCGGAAACTGTAAAAGTACTGGTGGCGTTTCCGGTCAGGTCGTTCGCAACGTTGACCTGCAGCGTAATGGCGGGGTAACTCCCGCCGGCGGGAACCGCATCGGAGCGGTTGCACACCTGGCTGGCGAGTACGCACGTCCAACCCGTGCCGCCGAGGCCGGCAGCGCTAATACCGGCGGGCAGATCGATCGCCAGCCTCACCGCCCCGACGGATGCAGCATCGCCAACATTGCTTACCGTGACGATGTAGGATGCGTTTTGCTGGCCTTCAGTGAATCGGCCGTGCGATACGCTCACCGTCAAGTCGGGGGTTGCGCCTCCGAACAAGATCTGGAAGCCACTGGCCGCACCGACAACGAGGTCCGCCTTGGCGTCCCTGTTGAAATCGCCTACCCCGAGCACGAACCAGGGTCCGACTGGATAGTTGACACCTGTCTGGAAGGTCCCGTCGCCGTTTCCAAGGAAAACCGTCGGGCCGCTGGAGGTGGAAAAGGCAATATCGGTGTTGCCGTCACCGTTGAAGTCCGCCAGGAAGAGAGCCGCTGGATAGCTGCCGCAAGGATAGCTCACCGCGGGCAGAAAGCCGCCCTCACCGTTTCCTAAGAAGACATTTATCGATCCCAAATCATAGGCGGCGACAACTAAATCGGTACTTCCATCGCCGTTCAGATCGCCGGCAGCGATGGAAATCGCATAACTCCCGGATGCCATCGGATAGTTTACCGGTGCGGCGAAGGTGCCATCGCCGTTGCCGAGCAACACGTTTATGCCGCCGCCGTATGTGGCCACCGCGAGGTCCGGTTTGCCGTCGTTATTTAGGTCCGCGACAGCCACCGATAAGGCCGCGCCGCCCGGATAAAGGACAGGCGCCTGAAACGAGCCGTCACCGTTTCCAATGAGGATGCTTACGCTGCCGCCGAAGCCGGCCACAGCCAGGTCGGCCACTCCGTCGCCATTAAAGTCTCCGACCGCGGGGACACTCTGGCTGACCCCCGCCGGATAATTCACGACTGGCTGAAACGTGCCGTCCCCGTTCCCCAGCAACACGCCGACCTGGTCTGTCGAACCGTAAGTGACGGCAAGGTCCGTGCGGCCGTCCCCGTTGAAATCTCCGACCACCAAAATGTTCGGTGCGGAAGTTATGGGGTAATTGACACCGCCAGCGAATGTTCCGTCGCCGTTACCGAGGAAAATCGTTATGGCGTCCACAGCGGGGTTAGCGAGGGCAAGATCTTGATAGCCGTCCCCGTTAAAGTCCCCCACCACTGCCGTGGCAAAGTTGTTGGTCCACGAGTAGCTGACCGGCTTGTGAAAACCGAGCGAAGTTCCCGCCACGACGCTCTGCGGAACGTTGACGGAATTACTGGGGGCATAAACCGCGTCGCCGCTGTAATGGGCATGCAACGATCGCTTGCCGGACGCCAGCATGACCGTGCTCAGTGTGGCCTGCCCGTTGGAAACCGCGCCCACCCCCAGTATCGTGACGCCGTCGTAGAAAGTCACTTTTCCAGTGGCGCCGGAGGTAACATTGGCCGTCAATGTTACCGATTGTCCGTAGTTGGACGGGTTGGGCGAAGCGGCGAGGCTTACAGTGGATGGAGCAAGGCCAAAGACGGTGACCTGGAAAAGAACTGCGAGGCATAGCAGCCGAAGGAGACGAGCGAAACGGGGCAAAGGAGGGCCTCTCGTTATCTGTTTCGGACTAGCGGCTCCTATAATAGCACGGCCCCCGGCCCGATTAATTGCGCGCCCGATAAGTCTTGCTGAATCCGTTGCGGCTGTTGGTCACCGTAAAGGTACCATCCGGAAACGCGGTAAGTTTGATCCACTTAGCTTCGCAAGCGGCGTCGGGATTGGCGATAAAATCGGCCGGCGGATTGGTGGCCGGCGTGCCATTCTCGGCGTAATGGAGCTGCCAGATATCTTCCATGCCGGGAGCGTTGCGCAGGGTCGGCCAAGTCGCCGGATCGCCGCCTTTGCGCGGACCGTTGGCCATGATCGCAACGCGCGCGTGGATGGCCTGCGCGAGGGCGGGGGAGACGCCCTTGTCCTGGCCGTGAATGCTCACCTGGTAGACATCCACCGTGCCGATGGGGTTATTCGGACACATCAGCTTGCGATCGTAGAACCATTCGAGATCGGCCGTGTCTAACATGCGAAACTTACCGAACGTGAAGAGCAGCCCGACCGACATATTGTCTTCGAGATCGATGGTGCGCTCGGGCTTTTCGGGCGTCGAATCGCATAGTGGATTAGGCATGCCGGCGCCGGGGAGCGGCTTGTCGAGAGTTTTAGTCGCGGCGGTAATTACCGTGACGTCGAGGCCCGTGATGGGAATCCGGTCGCCCGGTTTCACGGCCATGTAATCGCCCTTGTCGCGGAGAGCGGCGTAGGGATTGTAGCGCGGGGCGAAATCGGCGCGGGTGGTTTGCAACGGTCCGTGGTCGACGAAATGCTTGATGGGTATTTTAGAGGCGAGCAGCGGGACATCGCCTAAGTGATCGATATCGTAATGCGAGATCACCAGGTAATCGATCTGTTTGACGCCCGCGGCTTGCGCGGCATGCACGATGCGGTCGACGTCGCGGCCGTTGTTGCCCGGCCATGCGGCGTCGAATAACATCGATTCACCGGACGGCGATACGATCAGGACGGACTTCCCGCCCTCCACGTCGAGGACGTAGACATCGAGCGTCTGGGCGGCCCGCGCGGCGCCAACGAGCAGCACGGAGCAAACCAACGCGCCTGCGATTCTCATGCGCCGTATTGTAGCTCCGCGTCACTTGCCGGTGCCGAAGTTGATGGTGGAATCGGCGGAGAACTTGCGGTAGTCGCGGAACTCCATCTTATTGCGGGCCCACATCTCGGTACTGTGCGTTTCGGTTTCCGAGCGGGCTGGCAAAAGGTAATTGCTTCCCGCCACGCTGGCGAGGGCGTACTCCACGGTGCTGGAAAAGGCCTGCACGTCTAGCTGCTTGGGGATGTCATAGGCGATGAAGGTGAGGCGCCATACTTCACCGGTTTCGCGGTCCACTTCTACCGTACCGTGCAGACCAACGACATCCATAAGATTCCGATGCCCCAGGTGGTACGGCGATTTCGCCGCGGAAATCGCATATTGATACACCGCGACGCGATGGTTCCGCACGGTTTTCGCACTATCCCAATCGAAGGAGGCTTGCGAAGCGAGGTCGAAAATGGTGCGCAGAATTCCGCCGAATTCCCCCGAACTGGTAGAGCCGTCAAGCTCTTCGAATGTCTTGTCGGTGGGCTTGCCATCGATCAATTCCAGCTTGTGCCCTTCGGTTCGCTGGGAGTAACTCAGCTTGACGGTTAATTTATCTCTATATACCCACGGACCGAGTTTCTCGACCCAGGCAACCGCGTCGTACCGCTGGATGATTTCCGAGCAGACAAAATCCGGCAGCGATTGGGTGTAATCGAGCGATTTCTGGCGGGCCTTTTCGAGGAGAGCCGCGGAATCGGCATCCGATGGCCGCTGGCCCCACGCGAGCGCGGCGCAGAGCAGCAATCCGAACGAGCGGATCATGCCCGTATTATGACACTCGTGAGGGCTTGGGGGATGGACTCGAAAGAGCTACCTGCGAACGGCCCCAATTGGGCGATAACGCGAGAGCGCGCCTTTGTATAATACATGCGCACCTGAATAGCTCTTAGAGGCCGCGACCCGTCATTGCAGGACGGCAACGTGACCATTTGGGCGCAGTCGTATTCGCAGGTCCCTGGCAACGTGGCAACTATCCTGTGCATGGCGGCGGCGCCAACGCAAACATTCACCATCCCAAAGCGGGTTCTGGCGGCCTTGCCGGTTACTGGCGCGCCGGGCTGGTTAGGGATGATCTCCATCGGGCAATACAACACGCCGACGTCATTCACGGCGCCTGGATTGACTCCCGGCATCATCACGGACATCTTCAACAACGCGATCTGGGTGAATTTCAACTAATACGCCGCTCTGTGACGGGAAGGGCATCAACGGGCGCAGTTTTGGAGTATACTGACCGGGGCCGGAAGATCCAGACTGAGAATTCTGGCTCGCCGAAACCATCAAACGCTGGGTAGGAGGGAAATATGTTTGCCCGTCACATCACGATGTATCTTAAGCCTGACGTGAAAGAGGAGGCCGAGAAGGCGGTCATCAGCGAGCTACCGCCGCTGCTGAAAAAACACGAAGGCTTCCGGGACGTAGTGCTGTTAGTTTCATCCGACGGTAGAGAAGCCGTCGGAATCTCATTGTGGGACAGCCAGGAGGCCGCGGACGCTTATCACCGCGAAAGTTATCCCGTGGCTCAGAGCCTCACGTCCCGCTTCGCGGAAAAGCCGTCGGAATTGAAGACCTACGAAGTGTCGTATACCAGCACTCAGAAGAACGCGAGTCTAGTGTCCAGGAAATAGCTGGACAGATCCAAACCGAGCCCCAGAGATCGGCGTTAATCGGTGTTCATCAGGGGCCATACAGCTCTTGGAGACTCCTGCCGATCCATTCTACAGGCCGCCGATTCACGCAGATGAACGCCGATAACACACTCCTGGATTCTTTGAGCGAGACGGTGCTAGCGCCGTCTTCGAAGTTTCCAACAAGCTGGGCGCGGGATTTCTCGAGAAGGTTTATCAGCGCGCCTTACTTCGAGAATTGAGTCTCCGAGGCATCCGCGCTACCGCAGAAGCCTCGTTTGCCGTACTCTACAAGGGGTATTCGGTGGGAGGATATTTTGCGGATTTGCTTGTCGAGGACGTGCTGGTGGTCGAGTTGAAATGTGCCGAACGCCTTGCCAACGAACACACCGCCCAATGTCTTAATTATCTGCGGGCCTCCGGCCGGACCGTGTG
>Ga0181521_10000049_pt1 | contig 129225 bp, 136 predicted proteins | sample PEATcosm2014_Bin_32_FD_119764 | JGI IMG/M metagenome (GOLD analysis project Ga0181521, IMG submission 119764) | Peatland microbial communities from MTU Mesocosm Facility, Houghton, MI, USA - PEATcosm2014_Bin02_60_metaG | ecosystem: Environmental > Terrestrial > Soil > Wetlands > Peat | place... | reverse complement strand
GGCAAGGGAAAGAAAAACATCCTGCTCAACCTGGGAGATGTAAACTACATCGACAGCTCGGGGCTGGGCGAGCTGGTGAGCGCCTTTACCACGGCCAAGAATCAGCAGGCCGAGGTCAAGCTGTTGAAGCTGACCAGGAAGGTTCACGATCTGCTGCAGTTGACCAAGCTGTACACCGTCTTCGACATCAAAGACGACGAGGCCAGCGCCATCGCCTCCTTCAAGTAGGCGGGCGGAGTACAGTCGCTCTTACTTTGCCTTCTTTCTGGCCGCCTTCCCGGTTGTTTTCATCGGTTTACTTCGCCTGCCGCTGGCCTTCGACGGAGCGTTCTTGCCGCCATTCACGCTGACGGCGGTAATGCCCGGCGCGGCGAGCCCTAGCGTCTTGAATTAGGTGGTCAGATCGGCCTGCTGGTACCCCCCGTCGAGCTCGATGATCCCGATGATTTGCCCGGCTCCGCTGGCATTGGCGGGGAACTTGTACGCCTGGGCGATTTGAGGCGGAGTGTAGCTGCTGGGCGCGGCTGCTGACCCGGCGTGAGGCTGGCGTTTTGGGAATGGCTGCGCGCTGCGTTGCTGTCGGTCAAAACCACTGAGGGGCCGATGCTGACCAGCCGCTATGCACGCGTGGTCTACGCTACAGCTCTGGGTCTGGTTGCTCTCGTTTTGACGGTCCTGCTCAATCAGCCCGCTCCGGACATCGTCTACAAGGCGTTTTAGGCGGTGTTTCCGCGCCATCTCACTCCACCGTCAGCACCAGCTTGCCGAAGTGCGCGGCTTGTTCCATGCGGGCCATGACTTCGCGGGCCTGGGACCAGGGGAAGAGCTCGGCGACGGGGCGCAGCCCGGTCAGTGTGATGGCCTTATTCATCTCCTCGAAATCCTTGCGCGAACCGGCGTAGATGCCCTGGATGCGGGCCTGCTTGTGGAGGATGAGGGGCAGAGGCAGAGGTTCGGCATTGCCGGCGAGCACGCCGATCTGGGCGATGACGCCGCCCATGCGGATGGCGCCGAGCGAGCGGGGCAGCGTGCCCACGCCGCCCACCTCGATCACCAGGTCCACGCCCTCGCCGCCGGTCTGCTCCAGCGCCCAGCGATCCCATGCGGGGGTTTCGCGGTAGTTAAGTCCGGCGTGCAGGCCCAGCGAGCGGGCGCGTTCCAATTTATTGTCGCTGCCACTGATGCCCAACACTCTCACGCCCATCATCCGCGCCAACTGAAGAGCAAAAATGGAGACCCCGCCGGTTCCGAGAATCAAAACCGTTGCCCCCGGCTTGAGGCTGCCGGCTGCCAGCGCGTTCCAGGCGGTGACGGCGGCGCAGGGCAGCGTGGCCGCCTCCGCGAAACTGAGGTGCTCGGGCAGCCGCACCAGGCCGCTATCCCTGAGCACGACATACTCGGCTAACATGCCGTCGATGTCGCCGCCCAGAGCGCCTTTGGCCTTGGCCGGGGTGAGCGGGCCGTCCAGCCAGTTTTGCATGATGATGCCGGCCACGCGGTCGCCGGGTTTCCAGCGGGTTACGCCCTCGCCCACGGCGGCGACCTCGCCCGCGCCATCCGAGCAGGGAATGCGCGGCAGCTTCAGTTTGGGGTTGTAGAGTCCCTTCACCATCAGCAGATCGCGATAATTGATGGAAACCGCATGGAGGCGGAGCAGCACTTCTCCGGGGCCCGGCTGGGGTGTGGGGCGCTCCGCAAACTCCAAGGAATCAATGCCAAACGACGAAATCTGCCAGGCGTGCATGGGAAATCCTCCCGCGCATCAGGGATGAGCCGCGTCACTTTGCGGGACGTAACGCGGCCAAAACCTCGTAAAATGAAGATAGGTCTCGAGAACGGGAAAGTAAATCCCTGGAGGAACAGATGGCAAGTGTCTTGCAGCAACCGGAGGTCGGGCACGGCAACAGCTTTGTCAGCGAGGAGGCCCGGCGCCTGGCCGAACATGTACGCACTGAACGAGAGCGTCAGAAACAAGTACTCATTTTGCAACGGCAACGCGTTCTTTCACAAACCAAGTCTCAGCCGGCGCGCCACGCTGCCCTGGAGGCAGCCCTGGCCCAAATCGATGGGCAGATTGCGCATCTGAGCTAAGAAGTCCTGAATCTAGCGAGCTTTTCCCCGCCCGCGGCTACGCAGTGCGATGAAAGAGCAGGGCGTTGGCCTGATGCACCGTGGTCAGCACCACGCGCGCAATGTTCACATGCTCGGACCGGGTCGCGGCCCAGACGATAGCATCGGCAACATCTTCCGGGGTGAGTGGCTTGATGTTTTTGTAGACCTTGGCCGCCTGCTCCTGGTTGCCGTGGAAGCGCACCAGGCTGAATTCGGTCTCCACCATGCCGGGGTCCACGCTGGTCACGCGAATCGGCGTGCCCAGCACGTCCTGGCGCAGGCCGTCGTTGATGGCGCGCTCGGCGGCCTTGCTGGCGCAGTAGACCGCTCCGCCTGGGTAAGTCATCTCGCCGGCCGTCGAGCCCAGATTGATCACATGTCCGCGGCCCCGCTCCACCATGCCCGGCGCCACGGCGCGAGTCACGTAGAGCAGCCCCTTCACATTGGTGTCGATCATCTCGTCCCAGTCGTCGATATTGCCCTGGTAGAGCTTTTCCAGTCCGCGGCTGAGACCGGCGTTATTGACCAGCACGTCGATGGCGGCCCACTCCGCGGGCAGCTTCTCGATGGCCTGCTGCACGGCGTTGCGGTCGCGCACATCGAGGCTGAAGTTGTGCACAGCCTCGGCGCCGCGTTTGAGGGCGGCTGCGGCCACGGCGGCCAGCTTGTCGGCGCGACGAGCGGCCAGCAGCAGACGCGCTCCCTCGGCGGCAAAAGCCAGAGCGGTGGCCGCGCCAATGCCCGACGAGGCCCCGGTAACGAAAACAATCTTTCCCTTGAGAGTCATGGTTCTATCCTAACCACCTGCGGTGGGGCAGACGGCCCTTCGGGCCACAGGGTTTGGAAATGCCTAATGAGAATGCCGTCTCCCGCCCTTGAATCAAATGCAATTCAAGGAGGTCGCACCCGGCATTGCTGAAGTTTGCACGCCCCGCAGCTTCGCCATGCGATATTGGCCGACCGCCCAATCCTCGCCGCCAAGGCCGGATTGCTGAGCTTGGGCAAAGATTTCCGCCAAGTTGTCGGCGAGGCTGAGATTGGTTTGCCGGTTGGCAGCGGCTTCACGGAGAAGCCGTAAATCTTTGGCGCCCAACTCGATGGTTGCGCCGGGATGCTCCGGCGGATGGAGCATAACGTTGCCGTAGGCCGCGTAAAGGGGCGACTGGAAGAGAGCGTTGTTGACGGTTTCCAGGAAGACGGCGGGCGCGATGCCTTGCGCTTCGGCGTAGACAAAGGACTCGCCTAGCGCGTGGATCATGGCGCTGATGAGGAAGTTTCCGCCCAGCTTGAGGGCGTGCGCCTGGCGCGGCTCCGGTCCGACAACGGAGAGGCCGCGGCTGAGCGGCTCCAGCAGCGGGCGGGCCTGATTGACGGCTGCATCGGCTCCGGCGGCGACGATCCACAGGCGGCCCTCCTCGGCGACGTTGGGCCGTCCGAAGACCGGCGCGGCGACAAAGGCCTGGCCGCGGCGGGCGTGCTCGGCGGTGAGCCGCTCGGAGAGCGCAACGCTGATGGTGCTCAGGGAGACGTGCAGCGCGCCGGGCCTGAGCGCAGCTAAAACGCCTTCCGAGCCAAAGAGGACGGCTTCGTGAGCCGCATCGTCGAAGAGCATGGTGAGGACCGCTTCAGCGGAGCGGACAGCCTCGGCGGGCGTGGATGCAACGGTCGCGCCTTGAGCGGCCAGCGCCTCGGCCCGCGCGCGGCTGCGATTCCAGACAGTGGCGTCGTGACCGGCGGCGAGCAATCGCCGCGCCATCGGCGCGCCCATATTTCCCAGCCCCAGAAATGCAATTTTCATGGTGAATGCTCCTCCGCTGTTGCTATGAGAAAGAATAGACCGTCGGTGCGTGGATGAAGGGGACGGAGAAGAGATGCTGTTTCACTTCACACTTTGAAGACGGCCTCTATCAACTCTCGTGTATTCACAATGCTGGTATCAAGCAACACAGACGGATTCGGCATCTAACGCTCTCTGCTCTGCCCTGCAGGCAGCAATCTCGGCGTCGATCTCTTCCATGGTCATCTTATCGGTGCCGTTGGCTATCGAAATGGCGTGCATCTCCGCCATCAGCGGATTCGGCGGAGCAATTGTGTCAAGATAGTCTTCCAGGCCCATACGGATCGCTTTGGGGCCTCCTCGCAAACCGATCACAAACCGCTCGGGATTTTTCCCCGAAGCGCGGCGGATGATCTGCCCGAGCTTGGAGCGGGCCTGCGCGGCGCTGATGGAGTGCGGGATTTGTGTACTGCTGCTCATAAGAATCCCTCCCTTCCGCGCGTTTCGGATTGCCGGAGGTAGTTCTAGGATAGGACGAAGGCGGTTACGGGTCAATGCGAGGCTCGCGGCTGACGGAAATGGGGCTAATTGGTGGCTTGTTGATTCCCAGGTCTCAACAGCGAGAGCTGGAGCGCCCAGCAAGAAGGCAATGTGGAACGATTTTAATTGCGGGCCGGTGATACGAGGTGGTAGACTTCCTGCCAAGCAAACAGTGAAAAACAGGAGGGTAGATTTGAAAATCTCTCGACTGACATTCGCAGCTAGCGTTACGCTTCTCTTTTCCTTCACTCAGGCAAAGTCATCCGCGCAGGATATTGGGATAGTCGCTCCAGTCAGGTGTGAGCGCTCCACTGCTCCATCTTGCGGTGAGGACCCGACCCTCGAAGAAGCAGCGAGATATTACGGCCAAATCGGGGACAAAGAAGCAGTGAGATATTACGGGCAAACCGGGGACAAACCACCGAGCACAATGCTACGAATCATCACGAGTGGAGACGCTAAGTGTGAGGCACATTGGCCCAGTGTACGCGTCTGGGCGCCTTCTGAGAAGGTCAAAGGAGGTAACGAGGCGGCCGCCACCCTCGTTAAGCGTGCACGGACCGGTGAGGTCTTTGGAGACAACCAAGTCATTGTGGAAGCTTCTGGAAGCAAACCGGAGGAACGGCATTTAGCTCTCTGCTCGGTTCAACGGATATACAACGTCACGGGACCACCCGAGGATTGTATTACGGTTGCAATTATAACCCCTTCGCAAACCTGGCTTCGGGCAGCAAATGACAACTGCTTAATGGCTGCGGGGATTGGCTTCGATCGTGTCCTTGGGGCCATAAACATTGAATTCGACGTATCGACTGCCATTCACGTTGGCGCGTTTACCGACTCCATCAAGAAAACCTTGGAATCAGATATGCTGCTCACCGCTGATAAAGTTGTGATAGATGATAGGAGCGGCGGTTACGCCTACGTAAAGACAGTAGCAGCACAGAGGTTTTCCAAGGTATTGCCAGGGAAATGGTGGGAAACTCTCGCTTTCAGACTAGACCTGTACTCCGACGTCTCGGGGAAGAAAGTATCGATTCTCGGTGACGCTTACGTCCTTGTATCGGAGGGACCGACTGGCAACCTCATCGAGTACCGCCCCCTCGATGATGCACAGAAAGAGGTTTACGCCAAGAAACTGGATGACGAAGTGAGCAAAGCAATCCAGATGACATGCAAAAACTTCAAACAACGCGATGCAAAGACGATCATATGCAACTAATCGAGTTGGAGGCTTCGTGAAAATCGACACAGCGCGCTCTTTCATCATATGGGGAAGTCTCGGAATCACAGCCGGCCAGGGGTTGTTTCTTCTAATGGCCCCGATTTTCGATTTCTTGAAGTACCCACACAACTTAGACCTCTTACAAGTCGTTGGTCCGGTCTTTCTGGGATATTTGGGCACCGCGTGCGCCTTCATCTTCAAAGGTCCGTCCCCGGAAGTGCCGGTGAATGAGAAATTTCTCGGTCCGTTGGTCGTCGGACCTATAGTCCTATATGTACTCTACGTCGGTACAGCATTTGCAGTGTTTGGCTATGCCAATCGCGAGATTGCACCGATTGGCACGGGTATTCCAGTAAGCGTTCTTTCCAGGGAATTGTCCATAGCGCTTGGTGTCCTGGCGGCAACAACAAGCGTGATCAACGCAAATTTGTTCTTCGCTCCAAGATCCGCCCCCAATGATCCTCCAAACCCTGACAAAAGAGATTAAGGAACCTCTGAATAAGTCGATGTTTTGAAGGGTGCAAGCTTTACTCCGTACATGCGAAACACGCCGGCCTTTACTCGGCGGACGCCGAAACCTCGTGCAGCCAGCCGGGGGCTTTGAGGAGTTCGCGGGGGCGGGAGCCGTCGGCGGCGCCTACTAATCCGTCCCGCTCCATTAAATCGATGAGGTGGGCGGCGCGGCCGTAGCCGATTCTGAGGCGGCGCTGGAGCAGCGACGTGGAGGCTTTGCGAAACTCAAAGACCAGGCGGAGCGCGTCGTCGTAGAGGGGGTCGTTTTCACCGGAGTCGGGGTTGGAGCCGTCCGCGCCGGCGCGCTCGTCTTTGGGCGATTCGAGGAAGCTGTGGACGTATTCGGCATCTCCCTGCGCTTTCCAGAAATCGACAACCGCCATAATCTCCTTTTCGGTGACCAGCGGCGCATGCAGGCGCAGGAGGCGGCTAGTTCCGGGGGGCAGGAAGAGCATGTCGCCGCGGCCTAAGAGAGCCTCGGCACCGTTGGCGTCGAGGATGGTGCGCGAATCGACCTTGGTGGCCAGGCGGAAGCTGATGCGGGTGGAGATGTTGGCCTTGATGAGGCCGGTGATGACATCCACGCTGGGACGCTGCGTGGCCAGGATGAGATGAATGCCGACGGCGCGGGCCATCTGCGCCAGCCGGGTGATGGATTCCTCGACGTTGGCGCGGTCCAGCATCATGAGGTCGGCGAGCTCGTCGATGATGATGACGATGTACGGGAGCGGCTGCTCTTCTTCATCGGAGTCGAAGAGCGAGGGCATGACGCCCTCGAAGAGCTTGTTGTACTGGTCGATGTTGCGCACGCTGCGCGAGGCCAGCAGCTTGAGGCGGCGCTCCATCTCGCGGACGCCGTTGCGCAGGGCGTTGGCGGCCAGCTTGGGCTCGGTGATGATGGGCGTGAAGAGATGGGGGATGCCTTCGTACATGCCCAACTCGACGCGCTTGGGATCGACGAGGATGAGGCGGACCTGCGCGGGCGTGGTGCGGTAGAGCAGGCTCATAATCATGGCGTTGATGGCCACGGATTTGCCGGAGCCCGTGGAGCCGGCGATGAGCACGTGGGGCATGGCGGCCAGATCGGCGGTGCGGATGCGGCCGTTGATGTCTTTGCCCATGGCGATGGTGAGGCGCGATTTGGCTTTGTGGAACTCCTCCGACTCGATGCAGTCGCGCAGGTGGATGGTCTCACGGCGATGGTTGGGCACCTGGATGCCGACGGTGTTTTTGCCGGCCATGCGCTCGATGAGGATGCTTTCGGCGCGCATGGCGAGGCAGAGATCGTCGTCCAGCCCGGTGACGCGCGAGTATTTGACGCCGGCCTCGGGCTTGAACTCGTAGGTCGTGACCATGGGGCCGGGGTTGATCTGGACGACCTGGCCGCGCACGTCGAACTCGTCGCATTTCTCCACCAGCACGCGGGCCTCTTCGCGCAGCTCGTCCTCGCGAACAGCCTGGGGACCGTCGCCGGGGTTGAGCAGCGTGCTGGGCGGCAGCTTGAAGCCGCTGACTTTTTTGGGCGCGACGGCGGTCAGGTGCATGCCGGCGTCGGCGCGTTCGTGGATGGCGATTTCTTCGGCGGGCCGTGGGGCGGCCGGCACAAAAACGGGGCGGACGGCGGGCGGCTCAAAGCGATTGGCCGCGAAGCGCGCATCCCCGGAGCGCGAAGTTACCGGTTGCGCGGGCGCGGGTTGCATGGTTGCCGCGCTGGCAGTAATCGGGATTACCTCAGCCTGCGCAGGCGCGGGTTGCTCAGCGGCGCGTTCCCAGATGCTGGGCCTGCGCAGCGGACGGGGACTGGCGTCTTCTTCCGCCGCAGGCTGGAGCGCGGCGCGTTGATAGGCGGGAATGTCCTCGGGGTCTGTCTGGGCGGCGCGATGGCGGCGGAAAAGGCGGGTAAAGAGGCCGGGACGCGCGTCGAGCGGCGCTTCACGCGCATCCGCGTCCGGCGCGGGATCAGGAATGACGCGCGGGGAGATGAGTTGCGGACCTGCCTCCGGACGGCTCTCCCGCTCGCGCCGGAGCTCGCGCTCGGCGATGCGCTCTTCCTTGCGTTCGGCGCGCTCCTCGCGCCAGTTGCGCCAGCGGTCGCGCAGGGAGACAAGATTGCGCCAGCGGGCCTGGATGGTCTCAACGATGGTCGAGAAGAAGACGGCGGAGGCAAAGCAGATTCCCGCGGCGGCTAGCACGCCAGCCACCAGCATGGCGCCCTGGAAATTCAAGTAGCGCACCAGCAGATCGGAGATGAGCAGGCCCGCGACGCCCTCGACGGGCCTTCCCTGCCAGTGCAGGCGCCAGGGCAACAACGCCAGGACGGCAGGCGTAAAAACCAGCGCCAGCACGGCGCCCATCCAGCGCAGCCAGGCCGAGCCGCCGGGACGGGAACGCATCCACGTCCATCCCAGCCCGCACAGCCACAAAGGCAGGAGGAATGCGGTGATGCCGAGAGATTGCAGCAGCAGGTCGCTGAGCGATGCGCCGAAGAGGCCAACCCAGTTGTGCACGGCGGAGGGGCCGGTGGTGCCCGAGTCGGTATTCCACGAGGGATCGGTCGCATGATAGGTAGCCAGCGCGAGCAGGCCAAGCATCGCGGCCAGCACCAGCACCAGCCCCAGAAAAATGTTCAAAGGCCGGTTGCGCGTCGGCGTTAAAACAATGCGAAGGGGCTTCATGGCAAGGGCGCTCCGTCTCGATGGACCCTCTGGAAAGCTGCCGCGAGCGAGAAAATGGAGCGGACGAAGACTCCCAGAGCAGTCTCTATTATCCACGCCGGAAGAGAGGATTTTGGGCAAAAGTGGGCTGGGGAACCATGGGCATCATCAGGAATCATATGTCCCGTTCCACCTCGAATAAGGCCGCATCTCGCTCTACCCTTGGGACGTAAACCTCACCGACGCCCAGCAATCTCCTTCTATCGAACGATGGTGAAGGACTGGCGGCGTTGCGGACCAAAGCGAAATACTGCAAAGTGGTCGTCCAAAGATGCAGCGCGATGAATGCCCAAACGGCACATCACCGCGAAGCTGGAGCGATCCACAATGGAGAAGTCCTGATCCTTCCAATCGAGACCTATTTGCCAAGCCGTTTCCAAATCCGCCGGACCTACCATTTCGATGGCTGCGGCTCCCTCGCGGAGGATCCCCCAGAATCGATCGGCAACGTCGCCTCCAAGCCTACGGCTCAGCAACATCCAGGTTTCAACCAGAATGTGGTCGGTGGTTACCAACGGCTCGCCTGACTTGACGATCTCTTTGGCACGGGCACTGTCGCAGTCGGAGGAATCCGCAATTGCGTACCAAATCGATGTGTCCACGAAGAGGCTCATCCGAGGACTCGCTCGTTCTCCGGCATCGAGCTGCGCGATGAAGCGGCGGCTTCAAAATCGAATGCCTCTTCGATCATCTCGTGCTTATGCCTCGCGATGTTGGAGCCGCCAGAGCTCCCCAGGTCAAAAAGTGCCTCAATCCCTACAACTGCTTTGGGATGAGAAAGATCCCGCTCGACCAGTCGCCGAACATACTCGGCAAAGGAGACGCCAAGATCGCTGGCGCGCCGGCGGGCACGCCGCTGAAGCTCATTTTCAAGGGCGATCTGGGTACGGGCCATCATGATGGCTACATCATACCACAAATCCAAGTTCCACGGATTATCTGCTCCAGAGGAGCTCACCCGCCAATGTATTTCGTCCCCCAGAGCAGCAGCGCGCTGCCCAGGATAATCCGGTAGATGGCGAAGACGGTGAAGCCGTGCTTGCGCACCCAGTGCAGGAACCACTCGACCACACCCAGGGCCACGATGAAGGAGACCCCGAAGCCGATGATGAGCACGATCCAGTTGTCGGTGGTCATCACCACGTGCGCCGCAGCGCCGCCGCTGGGGAAGACTTCCTTTTTCAGATCCCAGACGGTGGCGGCGATCATGGTGGGAATGGAGAGCAGGAAGCTGAACTCGAGCGCGGTTGGCCGGTCCATGCCCACGATCTGGCCGGCGGCGATGGTGGACATGGAGCGCGAGGTTCCGGGGAATACCGCCGAAAGCGTCTGGCAAAGGCCGATCCAGATGGCCTGACCCAGACTCATCTCTTCCACGTCGCTCGTGCTGGCCTCGCGGTGGTCGCTCCAGGCATCGATGATCCACATAGCGACGCCGCCGATGAGCAGCGCCAGAGCGATCGCATTGAGGCTGCCCAGGTTCTTCTCGCTCCACTTGTGCAGCAGCAGCGCGGGCGCCGAGGTAGAAGCGAAGGCGACAAGCGTCAGCGAGATGGGGTGGTTCAGCCAGGTGCGGTCGCCGTTTTCGCCCCTGGGGAAGTTGCGCACGAAGCGGGCGATGCGGCCCAGGAAGAGCAGAGCGAGCGCCAGAATCGCGCCCAACTGAATGACGATGGTGTACATCTTCCAGTAGGCGACGTCCTGCAAACAGGCGGCGTTGCCGATTGAACAAACAGAGTCGTCAAGCCTGATTTTCATCAGCGCTTCGGTGATGCGCAGGTGCGCCGTCGAGCTGACCGGGAGAAACTCGGTCAAGCCTTCCACAATGCCCAGGATGATGGACTGAATGTAATCGTTCACGAAGCCTCCGAGGGTCGGTCACTCCCGGCCGATGCCGTAGACGAAAATGCCTTCCTCCAATTTGAACACGAATGCCAGAGTGAGGGCGAGGATTTGTCAGTGTTTTTTGGGGTGGCAATCATGCTTCGGTGAGCACCTCGGCCAGCAGTTCCGGCGCTACGTTGCCGCCGCTGACCACGGCTACGGCCTTGGTGTAGGGCGGAAGCTCCGCTGCGTGGAAGAGCAGGGCTGCCGTGGCTACGGCTCCGCTGGGTTCTGGAACCAGGCGCGTGGCGGCAACAATGGCCCGCATGGCGGCGCGAATCTCCGCCTCGGTGACGGTGATGATGCCGTCCACAAATGCCTGGATATGGGCAAAGTTGCGCACGCCCACGCTCTGGGTGCGCAGGCCGTCGGCAATCGTCCGGCTGACAAGCTCGGCTCCCCAGGTGACGATTGCGCCGGTGCGGAAGCTTTCGGCAGTGTCGCCGGCCAACTCCGGCTCGACGCCGAAGACCTTGGCCTGGGGAAGCAACTGTTTGACCGCAGCGGCCACGCCGCTCAGCAAACCGCCGCCAGAGACCGGCGAGAGCACCAGGTCCACGTCGGGGAGGGTCTCGACAATCTCCAGGCCGCAGGTGGCCTGGCCGGTGATGATCTGCTCATCGTCGTAAGGCGGCACGACCACGTAGCCGTACTCGCGGACCAGCCGCTCGGCTATGGCCAGCCGCTCGCTGGAGGCAACGCCGACATCGACAACCTCCGCGCCAAGAGCCAGCGTGCCGGCGCGCTTGATGGCGGGGGCGTTGGAGGGCATCACGATGACGGCCTTAGCTCCGACTTCTCGCGCCACGTAGGCCACGGCCTGCGCGTGATTGCCGCTGGAGTAGGTGATGACGCCACGGCGAATCTCCTCTGGATTGAGTTGCAGGATTTTGTTGGCCGCGCCGCGCATCTTGAATGCGCCGATGGGCTGAAGGCTCTCGGCCTTGAGCCAGATTCGCTTGCCGGTTCCGTGGCCGGAGAGGCCGGGAAAAGCGGCTTCGACCAGCGGGGTTTTGACGGCAATGGTGGAGATGCGTTGAGCAGCGGCGCGAATATCGGCGAGGGAAACCAGTGGGTCGGCCATGCTGGAATTATCTACTACGGGATGTGTTTGAAGTGAGCGGTTGGGAGGGTGATACAATGAATACATGTATTCGTATGGGAGGTGATTATGGCCACTTCGATCAGGCTTGCGCCGGAACTCTCACACCGGCTGCATAGGTTGGCTTTGAAGACGGGACGGACGAAGGCTTTCTATCTGCGGGAGATGATTGAAGGCGGCATTGCGGAGATGGAGGAGTATTATCTGGCCGCCGATACGCTCAAACGGGTGCGCAAGGGACAGGAAAAGGTGCACTCCACTGCTTCGGTAAGGAAAGACCTTGGCCTGGACGATTGAGTACGCCGAAACCGCGAGGAAGCAACTGCGGAAGCTGGACTTTTTAAGCTAAGCGTCGATTCCCAGGATCATCACAGGGATATCAATATTGGAAACTCCTCGGCGTTCCAAGTCCCAGACAAACTGCTCAAAGTATGAAACGCCTGTTGACATTTCATTAGCAAATGCCTTTACTGGCACTATCTCAATGCCAAGATCAATATTCCCAAGATTGTGAAAGATTGTCATCTTGGCACACACGTTGTAAACCATGAAGGCATACTTGCCGAATTGAACCTCGACTATCAACATTCACTTAACGGGCTACATCGCCCCGAGTACTCCGCCGCTGGGAAATGTCATCCAAGACGCCTTCAAAGACTTGAATGTCATCTTCCTCGAGATTGCGTCCCCTGCGAAGCCGCTTCCGACAGGTCATTGCATCATCAATGCGACGAAAGCACTTGGCCCCCTGAGCCACTCCGCAAGCAACGTCTACTACGATAAACACTTTCATGGTTGCCTCCATTCTATTCACAGATATTTCCCTTGGCCACGCGCATGTGCCAGTCAAGAACATTGGAATACTCAAGAAAACTTGTAAGCTCGGCAAGTCCACTCTTTCTGAATGTGGGCCGAAAGAGTTGCCGCGAGAAAAGGGCGCGTCTAGTCTCGTCTGAAACAATAGAAAACCGGGAAACCTTCGGGTCTGTCAGAAGTATGTCGTTAAAGCGCAAGAGCCCCGAATACACTGTAGTCGAGTGTTCCACTTCAAAGAGACCTTCAATTGCCTCACCTCCACGTGCTACCCATATTACGTCAATCTCTGACAATATTCCTCGAACTTGGTCAAACCCCGACGGGATGCTGCCTCTCAAAGCGAATCTCTCGGTCAGCGCCCAGTCTAACTTTCCGGCGTCATGTTCAGGAACATACACTTCATACTTCTTAAAATGCCCGATGCCAGCCAGCAAGGTCTGTACTTGTGGGTGCGTCAGATTGTGGGCCTCACGCAGTAGCGTGGAGTTGAGACTGCGTTCGATTGATTCCAATCCCACGTAACCCTCGACGTTGAAGCGACCTTGGCGTGCAATATAGAGTTCCAACCCATCGTTCCGAGAAAGCAGTTGCACCTTATACTGGCCATCGCTTGCCGTTTGTGCATTCCGAAAAATCTCTTCAAAGTCTCCGTATGGCACATACAGAGGCACTGATCCATCGTCGAGTACAAAGCATAGAAATGCGTTATGCCCTTCGAGCTGCCGAAGGTCAACTTCACGGAGACCGAAAAAAGTGCGGCCATGCGGATGTATCTTTGAGTAGCGAATATAGATTCGCGCAGCATCATCGCCAATTTTGAAGAGCGATTCGCTTCCACTGATCTTATGAAGTTCTCCAAAACGATTGCGGAGCGTTTCGATGATTCCGACTTTGTGGAGATTTGTCATGCTTTCGAAAGTTTATCAGGACTGTTGACATCCGAGGTCTTCCAACTGATAACACATTTTCTCAGATTTCCAGGATGACCGGCATAATCATCGGCCTTCTTCCGGTGGTTTTCTGGATGAGGCGCTTGAGTTCAGCGCGAACTTTTTCCTTGACCATGCCGTAGTCGGATTTCTCCTCGGTGGTGAGGCTGTCGAGGGTTTTTAAAACCAGTTCGCGGGCCTGCTCGGTGATGTCCGCGCCGCCAAAGCCGCGCATCACCACCTCGGGTTGTTGCTCCACCTTGCCGGTGCGCTTGTTGATTGCCAGCAAAGCGATCACGATGCCGTCTTCGGAGAGAATGCGCCGGTCGCGCAGGACCAGATCCTCCACCACATCGTTGAAGGAGCCGGAGTCGATGAGCACGCGGCCAGTGGTGATTTTTTCGGTCTTGCGGATATCCTTGCTGTCCAGCTCCAGCACATCCCCATCTTCAATGACGATAGCGTGCTCCACGGCTCCGGTATCCATGGCGATGCGGGCGTGCTTGTGCAGGTTGCCATAGTTGCCGTGGACGGGAATGAAATATTTGGGACGGACGAGATTGATGAGCAGGCGCATCTCTTCCTGCGAGCCGTGGCCGCTGACGTGAATCAGGCCGTTGGAGCCGTTGTCATAGATGACCTGAGCGTCGCGGCGATAGAGGTGGTCGATGACGCGAAAGATGCTTTTCTCGTTGCCGGGAATGATGCGCGAGCTGAGCACCACGGTGTCGCCCGGCTCGATGCGGGCGTGCTTGTGGTTGTCAACGGCGGCGCGACTCAGCGCGCTCATGGGCTCGCCCTGGGTGCCGCTGATGAGCAGCATCAACTGCTCGGGCGCGTAGTCGCGCATCTGGCCGGGATTGATGATGAGTCCCTGGGGAACCTCGATGTGGCCCAGGTCCTGCGCGATCTCCGTCGACTCCATCATGGAGCGGCCGATGACGGCCACCTTGCGGCCATGCTGGCGGGCCAGCTCCAAAGCAATCCTGATGCGGTAGATGGACGAGGAGAAGCAGGTGAAGAAGAGCTTCTTTTTTGTGCGCGAAAATATCTCGTCGAGGCGGGGAATGACCGCCGACTCGCTGGGCGTGTAGCCCGAGCGCTCAACGTTGGTCGAGTCCTGCAGCAGGGCTAGTACGCCGCGCTTGCCGTACTCGGCAAAGGTGTGCAGGTCGAAGAGCTTGCCGTCCAGTGGCGCGAGGTCGATCTTGAAGTCGCCGGTGTGGATGACCACGCCGACCGGTGTCTCGATGGCCAGCGAAACGGCGTCCACCAGGGAGTGGGTCACGTGGATCGGCTCGATGGTGAAGGGGCCGATGGTGAACTTTTCCCTGGGCACGATCTCGATCAGCTCAGTCTCATCGAGCAGTTGGTTCTCTTCGAGATTGCCCTCGACGTAGGCCAGGGTGAACTCGGTGGCGTAGACGGGCACCTTGATCTCGCTGAGAATCCAGGGCAGGCCGCCGATGTGGTCCATGTGACCGTGGGTGAGAATGATGGCGCGGACATGCGCCTTGTTTTCCACCAGGTAGCTGATATCGGGAACCACGATATCTACTCCCAGCAACTCCGACTCCGGGAACATCAGCCCGGCGTCGATCACGATAATGTCGTCTTCCCAGCGGAGCGCCAGGCAGTTCATGCCGAACTCGCCAAGCCCGCCCAGGGGAATGATTTTCAGCTTTTTAGTCAGCATCTGTCAGACTCGATGCTAACACCCATCGGCTTCGGGAGTTGGCTCATACTGCTCAGTTGGCTCCATCCCAGGCTCCCGCGCGTCCGCCTGCCAGACTGCCCGCCAGCTATTTCGGTTCGTTCCACCCGGCCAGAATCGAATCGACTCCGGTGGCTTTGAGATGCGCCACGAATTCCTTATCGGAGCTTTCCATGTGCGTGAACAGCCAGTTTTTGAGCATATCCAGCACCTCCAGATAATCGGCCGATTCTTTTGCGCTCATGAGGCGCGCCTGCAGACCCAGCAGCAGATTGACTTTTTTCTCGTGCTCCTGCTTGTGCTCCGCCGCGCCGCTGTAGCCGGCTTCAGCTAGGATTCGCTCCTCATGGGCAAAGTGGACGCGGGTGTAGGCGACAAGCTCATCAAAGATGCGTTCGAGCGCCTTGCTGTCACGGCCAGCCATCAAACCATCGTGCAGATCGTTGATCAGGATTGCTAGCTTTTTGTGGTCGTTATCCAGCATCTTAACGTCCACACTCATTTCATTTGTCCAGACAATAAACGGCATTCTCGATGGATCCTTTCCTGATCTATTCTCCTGCCTCGGGGTCGCGCTCGGAGCATCTTCTCACCCTGCACGGCACTCGCAAGCCTATATCTTATATTCAAAAAGATCGAGCAGGTGATTGGCAAGCGCGACAGACAGCGGGAAGCAAAGTTACCAAAAAACAATAACGAGTCAGCGCAGCAGGTCTTCGAGAGCGGTACTCAGGTCGGTCTTGTCGTCGCGATACTTTACGATCACTGGGGCGTAAAGGCTCAGGCCCCACTCCTGGCTGCGTTCATGGCCTTTTCCCTTGCTGACGGCGCGGGAGCCGGGAACGACCACCGCATTTTCGGGGATGATGAGCGGCAACTCGCCGCTGGCGCGCAGGATCGTGCCATTGACCAGATCGAAGACCGGAGTTCCGCGGGTGAGGATGGTCCCGGCGGCCAACACCGCGCCCTGGCGCACGATGGCGCCCTCGTAGACGCCGCAGTTGCCGCCCACCAGCACGTCGTCCTCGATGATGACGGGGTTGGCGTTGACCGGCTCCAGCACGCCGCCGATCTGCGCCGCGGCGCTGAGATGGACGCGCTTGCCGATCTGGGCGCAGGAGCCGACCAGGGCGTGCGAATCCACCATCGCGCCCTCGTCCACCCAGGCTCCGGCGTTGATGTACATGGGTGGCATGCAGACCACGCTGCGGGCCACGTAAGCCCCGGCGCGCACCGAAGAGCCGCCGGGAACCACGCGCACGCCGTCGCCCGAGCCGAAATGGCGCACCGGAAAGGTGTCCTTGTCCACAAACGAGAGGCCCGCGGCGGGAAACTCCTTCAGCACTCCCAAACGAAAGCCCAGCAGAATGCCCTGCTTAACCCAGGCGTTCACGCGCCAGCCGGTGGGTGTGCTGGCGTCGGGCGAGGCGGCGCGCACCTCGCCGCTTTCCAGAGCCGCCCGCAACGACAGAAAAGCCCTCGTGGCGGACTCGTCCCCGATGGCGCCGGAGCCCGCGGCAAAGTGGCGCTCTATCGCGTTTTGCAGTTGAGAGAGAGTCATTCCATTTCGAGTCTATCAAGAGACATGGGTTAGGGGTTAGGGGTTAGGGGTTAGGGGTTAGGGGTTAGGGGTTAGGGGTTAGGGATTAGGGATTAGGGATTAGGGATTAGCGAACAGAGGGGATGGTCACACCGAGCCTGCATCGCAAACCGGCGCGGGGCGCTGCGGCCTCAGGCTGCGGCCGCGGGGTGCTGTTTGGCGCGGGCCTGCCCGTTCTGGCGGACCGGTTGCAGCCGGTAAGAGTTCTTCCCCTCCGGAATCATCGCCAGCGGGATGGGCGCTCGATCAGGTTTTGAGTGCATGTGCCGGGATTCAAGCCAAGCGCACAGCCGGGGGTCGAAGATCTCCGGCTCGCCTTGCCAGAAATCGGGTTTCAGGCCGCACTCAATCTGGAGATGATCCAACTGCAACTCGATGCTGGAAATGCTTTTAGGAAAATAGCGCCGGACATTGCTTGCGCCCACATGTAGTCCGGTGACGCCGAGTCCCTTGCTTTGTGTCTTGACGACCATACGTGCCCGCCGTTCAACGCTGGATGAGGTCAGTCTAGAGAGTTGCAGCAAGGAAAAACGGTTGGGGTGCAGTAAATCCGAGGAATGAATTCCTTGTTTGCAACTCACCGGCCGGACAGCCATTTCGGGAAGATTGTCGCGGAAAATTTTGCTGCCGAGCTAATGTGAATTGCCTCTGCTGTCCGGAAAGCCCGCCCGGCGGCCTTCTTCCGCCCGGCGCCTGCGGGAAAACAGGCATTGCAACCCCGCAGCTCTCAAGGTACTGTCTTGTCGGGCGGCGGCAGCCAGTTCGGTGCGCCCCTTGAGCGATTTGGGATCGGTCTGCGAGGCCTCATCGACCTCGGCCAGGTAAGCGAAAAATCAGCACATACCGGGCCGGCTGGCGGTCTCCGGGTCCTGAGCGGCAGGCACTTTTTTTGCGGCCCTGCCGCACAGGGGCCGCTTTATCGGGTACACTGAAGACTGAATAGCTTCAAACAGAGGGATTAGCTAAAGTATTTCTCGAATCCATGTGCGACGGAAGAAATAAAGGCAAAGCAATCCTCTGTAACCACGAGTGAACTTTAGAACTAGGGCTGCTCCCTTTTCGCCTTGCGCGGCCAACTCCGGAATCAGGCCATTAAGCCTGCCGGAGACGCGACGCGCAAACGGGCGCGGGGAACGGCATACGGAGAAGAAAAAATGAAATCGACAAAAGCTGACCCAAACAGCGTAGATGTGAACAGCCTGAGCATTCCCGACGCGGAAGAGATGATCGAAGAAGCCCTGAACGATCTGGCGTTCTCCTCGGACCCCGGCCTGGCGCGAGCCCTGCATTTTCTGGCCCCGGCGGGCTACCAGGCGATTGTGGAGCTGTGCGGAGAAAACGGCCGCAGCAAGCGCCGCAACGCCCTGGCAAACACATGGACGCCGGAAGAGGACGAAGTGCGCATCTACTTTGAGCGCATCGACGGCGAGGAGGCTGCGCCGCGTCCGGCGCGGGCATCGCGCGCCTTTGCCGAGCAGGCCTTCGACGAGGACGACGACGGGCAGGAGGCGGTGATTCCCGCCGACATCGACGCCCGTGTGAAAGAGCTGTGCGCGGCGCTAGCCGAGGCCGAGCGGGGCGGCCACGCCTTCATCGCCTTGAAGTGGTTCCGCGATTCCTTTTTGCCGCGCAAGGCCTACCGCTGGAATCAGCATCCGGAGTCGCGCCAGGCCGTCCTGGCCGAGGCCATCCAGCGCGGCGTCGTCGTCACCAGCAAGATCGCCAACCCCAAGACGCCCGCCTATCCCACCACCACCATTCGCCTCAACCGCGCCGAGGCGGGAATGCCCGATGAGGCGCAGCGCTTCCATCCGGTCACGGCGCATGGCGACTCCATCGCCGACGCTATCGAGGAAGAACGGGGGAACCTGTGAGCTGCTACTTTCTGGAGTCCACCGCCTTCGCCAAGCTGTTTGTGCAGGAACAGGGCACCGAGGCCCTGATCAGCCTGATGGAAGCCGTCGAGGATAACCGTAAGCTGATCTCGGCCTCCACGCCGCTGGAGGTCTACGCGGCCATTCGCCGGCGCGAGCGGGCGGGGGCCATCACCCCGGAGGACGCCACCGCCGCGCTGGACAGCCTGCGCATGGAGGCCGCGCGCATGGTCCAGGAGCCGCTGAATCCGGCGGTGCTGGAAGCCGCCCGCCAGCTTCTCGACCGCACCACCCTGCGCTGGCCCGACACCCTGCAACTGGGCGCCGCGATTACCGCCCGCGATATGTTTCAGGCCACGGAGATCATCTTCGTCTCCGCCTCGCCGCAGTTGCTGGAAGCCGCCAAGAGCGAAGGCTTCCACACCATTGACCCGGCGAAGGAAGCGGCGGGCAAGGAAGAATCGGAATGAATCGGCGTTGGACAATAGCCCACGTGTAGCACTGTTTCCATTCTTTGCTTGAATGGCGTACAATGTGTGTACGGAGGAGATTATGCCTGTCGCTGCTAAAAAAGAACGTCGGATTCATCTGCGCGCCTCAGAGCGCGACGTGTCCACCATCAACCGGGCAGCGGCCTCCGTAGGAATTAGCGTCAGCACGTTCATCATGGAAAGTGCAGCGGAACGTGCCGAACGCACGCTGGCGGACCAAACGCATTTCGTTCTTTCCGACGAACATTGGCAGGCATTCATCGAGGCTTTGGATCAGCCCGCCCGCCATCTTCCCCGGTTGGAAAAACTGTTACGGGAGCCTTCTGTCCTTGAACGGGCCTGAGCCCTATCTTGCGCCACTCTCGCGGGCCGAACCCCTCGCTCGGACCCACGATGTCAGTTCTTTCGACTGTGGAGACCATACCTCGCTTAGTATCTGGCTGAAGCACTTTGCCTGGACCAATCAGCAGAATGAAACCTCACGAACCTACGTCGTCCACCGCGTCAACCGGGTGGTTGCCTATTATTCGATTGCAGCCGGAAGTACCGAGCGGGACGATGTGCCGCCGCGCGTGGCAAAAGGGCTGGCGAATCATCCGGTTCCGATGATTGTGCTGACCCGGTTGGCTGTGGACAGAACCGAACAGGGAAAAGGTCTGGGCAAGGCCATGGTCAAGGATGCTTTGGTTCGCATTGCCGCGGCGGCGGACATCGTGGGTGCGCGCGCGGTCCTGGTTCATGCCATCGACGCTCAGGCCGCAGCGTTCTATCGGGACTTTGACTTTGTTCCGTGTCCCGGCAACGATCTGCATCTCATGCTGCTTATGAAGGATTTGCGGGCGGGGCTGAAGCAATGAATGAATTGCGGTCACATCCCGGTGAGAATCTTCGCCGAAATGTCCGCCCTGAAATCCGGGAGTGGGCGAAGGAAATGCGCTGTAACCCCGCTGCAGGCGAAGCTGAACTCTGGGAACGGCTTCGCGCGAAACGCTTGGGCTTTCGATTTCATCGCCAGGCGGTTCTCCGCGGTTGGATAGCCGACTTCTGGTGCCCGGCGAAAAGGCTCGTCGTTGAAATTGATGGAGTATCCCATCAAAACGAGTACCGCAGAACCAGAGATTCGGCACGAGATAAAACATTGCTCGATAAGCTGGGCATTCGTACTCTGCGTTTCCCGCTTGAACTTGTTCAGGACAACTTGGACGAGGTCGTCGATAAGATTCGCTGTGAGATGAAATGCCGTCCGACCAGGTATCTTCGCTTCGAACGGTCAATAGTGGACAGAGTACTGCAAAGCTTGGCCAATTCTCAGATCACAGTTGAGTAGCTGAAAGGTGTTGGTGGCTACTCCCGCCGAAACTTATTAGCCTGCTCAAACTCATTGCGCAACTCCGGCGTGCGCAGGTTTTCGCGCAGGTGGGCGAGGCGCTGCTCCAGCGCCAGCAGCGTGGCCTGGACAGCTTCGGTGTTGGTGAGGGCGATGTCGCGCCACATCGAGTAGGGGCTGGCTCCCAACCGCGTCATCTCGCTGAGGGCGCGTCCGCCTACGTCTTTCAGCTCCGGCGCGTCACCGACTTTTTCTTCCAGAAGCGCGCTTAGCGCAGTAGCCACAAACTGCGGCAGGTGACTGACCCATGCAACCAACTCGTCGTGGCGCGCGGGGTCGAGATCGAGAGTCTTTGAGCCCATGGCGGCGACCCACTCCCGCCAGCCCTTTACGAGTTTCGATGAATCCAAAGAACGTTCCCAGGTGGGAACCTCGGTAAAGAGCCAGACCGCGCCGCGAAAGAGGTTGGCATCGCCCAGAGCCGCTCCGCCGCGCTCCTTGCCCGCCATCGGATGCCCCGGCAAAAATGCCGCGCGCTCCGGCGTGTTGAAGAGGCGTCCGGCGGCAGCGGTAATCTGCGCCTTGGTGCTGCCCACGTCGGTGACCAGATGCTCCGAGCCAAGAACGCCTGCCAGCTTCTCCATGAAGTCGAGCGTCGCGTAGATGGGCACGGCCAGCAGCACCACCTGGCTCTCGCGCGCCATCTTCAAGGGATCGGCGGCAATCGAATCCATCGCTCCCATGGAGAGCGCAGCCTGCGCGCCTTTGGGGCTTCGGTTCCAGCCCACAATCGAGCCGTGATAGCCCGCCGCGCGCAGTGCCAGGCCAACAGACGTACCCAGCAACCCCGTGCCCAGAATGGAAATGCGTTCGATCATTCCCCGGTCCTCAACAATCCCTACAGTCATTCTTCCCACTAACAAACTTTCAAGCAGTTACTTACCTCTGCCTCACTCCAAGCTTTGAATTGTCCGCCGAAAAGTTCCATATTGCATGCAAGAAATGATGCCGCGTATCTAAAGACATTTCCGACATCATTTTTGTCTGCTTTTTGTGACCACACCGGACCATCAGGACGTAGCTGAAGATAGCGATCAGCGAGATGCACATCTCCATGTGTAAATGAAGAAAGTTCTGAATAGAAGATATCGTATGCTTCTACATGATCAACTTCAGATGCCATCTGGCGAATTGTTTTCCCCGACCATTTCCAACTTTTAGGTTTCCCACCTTTCTCGTTTATTGACGAGAATTGTGGAGAAGCAGCGTCGAACTTTTTAATAACCTCGATTTGCTGCTTTGACCAATAATTCTTCCAGATTAGGGCCATCGCCTCTTGCCAATCGGGCTTTATGCTATTGCGATGTTTCTCACACGCATCCATAGCGAGTTTGTTCAGTATCGCACTGAAGTTGATGTATTGAGGAACGCGCTCAATTGGAGCTTTTGTGATGTAATGCGCTGTCACATCGACCTCAAACATCGTGCGAGCAATAGCGTAACCCACAGTAACGGGATACCATTCCCAGCCAAATGAACTCGAAAGTCTTAATAAGGCTTCAGCAGCCGATAAATTCTGAAGGAGGAAGCAAACCATGAGTGAGGTGTACCCCAGATCGGTCTGATCAAGGGGTACGCCATTAGCTGCCCGACCGCCAAGATCGACCAAACGTCGTAAGACATCTTGATGCTGTTCGGGCGTAAGGAATAACACAGAAACCTCACCTTCAAATCATTATTGCTTCACAATAACTTCATTCTTACAAGCTCCGCCCCACTGCCGTAGCAATCACCCGCAACTGCCCCATCAGCTCGTCGAACTGCTCCAGGTAGAGCGTCTGCGCAGCGTCGGAGGCGGCCTTGTCGGCGTTGGGATGCACCTCGACCAGAATCGCGTCCGCGCCCGCGGCCACGGCAGCGCGCGCCATGGGAGCCACCATATCGCGCCGCCCCGTTCCGTGCGAGGGGTCGGCGGCTATTGGTATATGCGAGAGCTTGTGTATCACCGGAATGGCGGAGATGTCCATGGTGTTGCGCGTGGCGGTTTCGTAGGTGCGGATGCCGCGCTCGCACAAAATCACGTCGTAGTTGCCGCCGGCCATGATGTACTCGCAGGAGAGCAGCAACTCCTCGAGGGTGGCGGCGATGCCGCGCTTGAGCAGCACGGGCTTGCGCATCTGCCCCAGCTCGCGCAGAAGGTTGAAGTTCTGCATGTTGCGCGCGCCCACCTGGAAACAATCGACGTAGAGCGACATCTCCTCGATTTGCGAGATCTCCATCACCTCGCTGACCGTGAGCAGACCGTGTTCCTGGGCGGCCTCGTGCATCATATGCAGCCCCGGAATGCCCATGCCCTGAAAGGCGTAGGGCGAACTGCGCGGCTTGAATGCGCCTCCCCTGAGAAAGCTGGCGCCGATGGCCTTGACGCGCGCGGCGGTGGTGAACATCTGCTCGCGGCTTTCAATAGAGCACGGACCGGCCATCACGGCCACCTGCTCGCCGCCCACCTTCACCCCGTTGGCAAACTCGATCACCGAGCCCTCCGGGCGAAAGGCGCGGCCGGCCAGCTTGTAAGGCGAGCTGATGCGCAGCACGTTGAGCACGCCCGGCAGCACTTCAAATTTGGTCAGGTCCACATTGGCGGTGGGTCCGACGCCGGCCAGGATGCTCTGGATTGCCCCGGTGGTTCGATGCACACTGAGTCCAACTTCCACCATGGCGTCGATGACGGCATCGATCTGTTCTTCGGTCGCTCTTTCCTGCATGGATACGATCATGGGCGGTTCCCTGTCTCAGGCGCGTCTGTTTTTGTTGCAGCGCCTGTGCCGTGGCCCGAGGCAAGCGCCTGGGCATTTCTCTCTGATGCCAACTCGTTCCTCTGCAAGGCCCGCATCACGTCGATGATGCGCTCGTAGATATGCGTCAGCTCGATGTCCGGAAGAGGCCCCTTGTTGGCCGCGCGCACGTTAGCGTAGATCACCTTTTCGCGCGCCGGCTCGTAAACCGGCAGCGAGGTGGCGGCCTTCAGGTGGCCGATCATCTGCGCTGCGCGGGCTCGCTCGCTCAGCAGATCCACAAGCTGGCGGTCCAGAATATCAATTTTGTCTCGCAATTCTTCCAGCGTCATTTCATCCTCGTGTTGCGCCCGGTGGCCGGCCCCGTTCAAATGGGATCGGGTACACCGGTTGCATAGAAGCAAGAGTTGAAAACTGCCTGCGGCGCCATCGCCGCTTACAAGGAGTTACCGGGCCAGCGCCGCCTGTGGCAGGCGAAGGCCCTTGATAAATCGAGAGACCGCGGCCGGAGCCGTCTCGGGAGTTGCCCGTTCGATCAGCTCCACAATCGCGCTGCCGATCACCGCCGCGTCGGCGAACTCGGCCACCTGGGCTACGTGTTCGCTGTTGCTGATGCCGAAACCAACAGCCACCGGCAGTGTGGTCCATCGCCGGATGCGCGCCACAAGCGACACTGCATCCGAGGTCAGGCTCTGCTGCTTGCCGGTAATGCCCACGCGAGAGATGGCGTACACAAACCCTTTGGAGTGCGTCGCAATGGCTTCCAGACGTTCGTCGGGACTGGTGGGCGCGGCTAGAAAAATCGGCGCAAGCCCCACGCGGGCCATCTCGCTGAGGTACTCGCCCGCCTCCTCGACGATCAGGTCGGTCACCAGCACGCCATCCACGCCGGATTTAGCGGCATCGTCGGCAAACTTCGGCAGGCCGTAGCGCAAAATCGGATTCAGATAGCTGAAGATGACCAGGCCCGCGGCGGGCCGCGCCGCGCGAATCTCCCCGGCAAGCGCCAACACGTCCTTGAGCCTGATTGCCTTGAGTCCGGCCCCCCTGGCCAGGGCGCGCTCCATGGCGCGCTGAATCACCGGCCCATCGGCCAGCGGATCGCTGAAAGGCACGCCCAGCTCAATCACATCCGCGCCCGCGTCGATGGCCGCAAGCACAATCTCGCGCGTGGAATCAAGCGTCGGGTCGCCCGCCGTCAGATAGATGACAAGTCCGGGTTTGTGAACGAAACGTATAGCCATGGAAATCAGTCACTCACGCTCCCTGAATCTTCAACTCGCGCGCCAGGATGCCCATGTCCTTGTCGCCGCGTCCAGAGAGGTTCACCACCAGTATGTCATGAGTTTGCATCGCCGGAGCAATGCGCAGCGCCTCGGCCACGGCATGCGCGCTTTCCAGAGCCGGCAGGATTCCCTCGGTCCGCGCCAGCCGCACCACCGCATCCAGCGTGGCCGCATCATCCTGCGAGACGTACTCGGCGCGCCCCGTGTCGTGCAGCATCGCGTGTTCCGGGCCGATGGAAGCGTAGTCGAGGCCCGCCGAAACCGAATGGGTCAGCGCGATCTGGCCGTTCTCATCCTGCAAAACATAGGAATACGTCCCCTGCAAGACGCCCGGCACTCCTCCGCTGAAGCGCATCGCATGATCGCCCAGCGCGGGGCCGCGTCCGCCCGCCTCGACTCCGATGAGCCGGACTTGAGAGTCAGGCAGAAATTCGTAGAAGGCGCCGATGGCATTCGATCCGCCACCCACGCAGGCAATGATAGCCGTCGGCAGGCGGCCTTCAGCAGCAAGAATCTGCTCCTTCATCTCGCGGCTGATGCAGCGATGAAAGTCTCGCACCATGGTCGGATACGGATGCGCACCCAACGCGCTGCCCAACAAATAATAAGTTGTGCGCACGTTGGTGACCCAGTCCCGCATCGCCTCGCTGATAGCGTCTTTGAGCGTCTTCGATCCCGACGAAACTCCGCGCACCTCCGCGCCCAGCAGCCTCATGCGCAGGACATTCAATTCCTGCCGCGCCATGTCCACGTCGCCCATGTAGACCACGCACTCCAACCCCAGCAGCGCGCAGACAGTAGCGGTCGCCACGCCGTGCTGCCCCGCTCCAGTCTCGGCAATCACGCGCTTCTTGCCCATGCGCCGCGCCAGCAGCCCCTGCCCCAGCGCGTTGTTGATCTTGTGCGCCCCTGTGTGCAGCAGGTCTTCGCGCTTGAGGTAAATCTTCGCCCCGCCCAACAGCTCCGTCAACCGCTTGCAGAAGTAGAGCGGCGTCGGCCGGCCGGCATAATTCTTCAGCAGATCGGCCAGCTCCGCCTGAAACGCCGCGTCTGCCTTGGCCCGGTCGTACTCGCGCTCCAACTCCACAAGCGCCGCCATCAGCGTCTCCGGCACATACCGCCCACCATAAACGCCAAACCGCCCCGCCCGCGGCTCAGACGGGACTGCCGGAAGAATGATCGATGCCATGAGGGCCTCCTGCGATGTTGTGACGCACTCCTTTCAGTGTACTGGTGTGCGGCGGGGGCGCCTTCCCCCTCGCACGCTATCATCAATCTGTGCCACCCGAGCAACCAACCTACCATCTGGGCGACATCCTGGCCAACGCCATCACTCACGGCATCGGCGCGGCTCTGGCCATGGTGGGCGCGGCTTACCTGATCGCCGTAGCGGCGCGCGGGACGGCGTGGCAGATAGTCAGTTGCTCCGTCTTTGCCGCCACGCTGGTGCTGGTCTACATCTGCTCCACGCTCTACCACTCGCTGGTGCGGACGAGCGCGCGCCATGTCTTTCACATCCTCGACCACTCATCCATCTACCTGCTGATCGCCGGCACCTACACGCCATTTTGCCTGGTTTCGCTGCGCGAGCCGCTGGGCTGGACGATCTTCGGCGTGGAGTGGGCGCTGGCCGTCTCCGGGGTGGTCTTCAAGAGCTTTGCCGTGGGCCGGTTCGAGGTGATTTCGACGCTGGTCTATCTGGCGCAGGGCTGGTTAGCAGTGGTCGCCATTGGGCCGCTGGTTCACTCCCTCGGCTGGCGCGGCCTGCTGTGGATGGGCGCAGGAGGCCTGGCTTACACGCTGGGCATTGTCTTTTTCGCCATGGACCGGCTGCGCTACTTTCACGCCCTCTGGCACCTGTTTGTGCTGGCCGGCAGCGTGGCCCACTATTTCGCCATTCTTTTCTATGTCCTTCCGCCTCGCCCGTAAATCATTCGCCTTTGAAACTGCCCTGTAATCGTTGAATAGATGCGCCATCGGCGGCGAAGATCGAAGAGTATGATGGGGAGCGAGTTCGATTTGAGGCATATCGAACGGAGTCATTCATGGCGAAATATCTGGTAACCGGCGGGGCCGGCTTTTTTGGCGGCATTCTCAAGAGCACACTGCTGGCCGGAGGCGCTGAGGTGGTCAGCGTGGACCTGGTTCCCGACGCGGCCCGCCATCCGGCGCTGATCAGCCTGCAGGCCGACATTCGCGACGAACCGGCTATGCGCGCCATCTTTGCCCAGCACCGCTTCGACGCCGTCTTTCATATTGCCGCACAGTTGGCGCATGGCCGCATGAACCGCGAACTGCTGTGGACCAGCAACGTGGACGGAAGCGGCGTGATTGCCCGTTGCGCGCGCCATGCCGGTGTCAAAAAGCTGGTCTTTACCTCCAGCAACTGCCTGTGGGCCAGCAACCTGGGACATCCGGTGCGGGAAGACGATCCGCCCGCTCCGGCGGAGCTTTATGGGGAGTCCAAGCTGGAAGGCGAGAAAATCCTGCGCCAGTTTGAGGATGGCCTGGATGTCGTGATTCTGCGCTGCCCTACCATCATTGACAGCGGGCGGCTGGGCCTCTTGTCGATTCTCTTCGAGTTCATCCGCGAGAGCAAGACGGTGTGGGTGGTCGGCTCAGGCGGCAACCGTTATCAGTTCATCTACGCGGGCGATCTGGCGAAGGCCTGCTTGCAATCCCTCGACTTTGCCGGCTCGGGCACTTTCCACGTAGGCAGCGACAACGTTCCCACGCTGCGCGAGTGCTATGAAGCCGTGATCGCCGAGGCAGGAAGTCATTCGCGGGTGCGCTCGCTGCCCAAGGGGCCGGCGCTCGGGGCCATGCGTCTCGCGCATGTGTTGAAGATTTCGCCGCTCGGCCCTTATCACTACCGCATGATCGCCGAGGATTTCACCTTCGACACCAGCCGCATCAGCGCCGCCATGGGCTGGCGGCCCTCGGTCACCAACAGCCAGATGCTGGTGCTGGGATATAAGTACTATGCCGAAAACCGCGAGGAGATTCTGGCGCGGCAAAATGTCTCTGCCCACTCGCAAGCCGCGAAGATGGGCGTTTTGCGTCTGCTGAAGTGGATTTCATGAGCCGGAACTGCACCATTTCCGGTGCAAATTGACCTCTACCCCGCAAAACCGGTACACTACTCTAGTTTGGCGATTCCTGCCTGTGGCCGTGGAGACGGACGTTCGCCCCGGAATTGAGGGGCTTGAGCGTACTCCTTCGGTTCGGAAGTTTCCGCCCGAGCTATTTTTTCAGGTGCGCGCCGGCCGAGCCGGAGTTGCGCTGGAGGGTTTATGTACGCGGTTATTCGCACCGGTGGCAAGCAGTATCGCGTCGCGCCAGGCGACGTGATGAAGATTGAGAGCGTGGCTTCCAAGAACCAGACCGTCGAGTTCAGCGAGGTGCTGGCCGTCTCGGGCGAGCCGGGTAGCGTGGCCAAGCCAGCCAAAGCCAAGGTGATCGCCGAGGTGCTGGGCGAGGGCCGGGGCGACAAGATTCTGGTCTTCCACCTGAAGCGCAAGAAGCAATACAAGAAGCTGCAAGGGCACCGGCAGAACTTTACCGAGGTGCGCATCAAGGCCATCGAGGCCGACGGCAAGACCTACACCGCCGCCAAGTAAGGCAGCGCGCAAGAGAAGGAAGGGGATTGGGCAATGGCACATAAGAAGGGTGGGGGCAGTTCCACAAACGGACGGGATTCCAATGCGCAGCGGCTGGGCGTCAAGGCCTTCGCCGGCGAACTGATCACCGGCGGTTCGATCATCATGCGCCAGCGGGGCACGCGCATCAAGCCGGGAGTCAACGTAGGCAGAGGCTCCGACGATACGCTCTTCGCCAAGGTAACCGGCCGGGTGAAGTTCGCGGACCGCGGCAAACACGGGCGGTTTGCCTCGATTGAGCCCGTAGCAGCCGAGTAAACCCGGCGCCTATTCAAATACGGCTGTCATACAAGTGAAAAGGCCACGGCATCACTGTGGCCTTTTGCTTTTCTATTCCCTGTTCCCTGTCTTCCCTACGCCTATGCGCGGCTCTTCAGGTCCTGGGTGAGGCCTCTTCCACGGCATTCTCCGCCTCGGTCAGGAAGAAGCCGCCGGACGGCTGCACGGCAACCTGGGTTCCAGTGTGGCCCAGGGCGGTGGCAATCTCGTTCCAGCGAAAGATGAGGGAGTTGGCCGGCACCATGACGGGCTGGCGAGCGGGCTCGGGCAGGGCGCAGTAGGCCACCCACATCCCCAGCGTAACCAGAATCGCCGACTCATAAACGAATTGCAAGGGATCCGTCAGCGAAGTCTTGCGGGACCAAAATGAAGCGAGGATGAAGTCGCTTGAGGACATCAGGCCAAACCCTAGAGATATCCCGAAGGCCAAGTCGCGGGCCGGGAGACGCAAGGTTTCCATGCTCATGCAGAGAAAGCCCAGCAGGCAGAGCTCAACAATGCTCACCGAATGCATCAGCCGAAAGGCAATATCGGGAATGAGCATAACGCCTTTGTGCGAGAGCGTAATCGTCGAGAAGCTCACGATGATCGAGGCCAAAACCACCCAGCGAAAGATCACGATGCCGAACTTCATCAGCCCTGGGAACGCCGAAAGAGCGGAGCGGAAGACCTCAATGCAGACAAAGTAGAGGAACACCGCGCTGGCGATGTATACGGCCCAGTAGAGATAAAAATAGATGGGGAAACAAATGTCGTGGAACCAATGCTGCGATTGGCCATACAAAAAGAAAAGCAGCACGGGCATCGATGCTATGTGTAACGCCAAGTAGGCTCCCATGGCGGGAAAACGACGATACAGCCCCTTCGACCAGAAAAGGAAGCAGAGCACGGCCCAAAGAGCAAACTCGGCCACGCTCATCATGGACATCGCGGTCTGTGAAGACATAACGGCCCTCGCCATTCTAAGAGCTTTCTTAGATTAGCGCTAAATGCACTAATATTCAACAAAAAAAGTGAACCGGGGAAGTTCGCTCTAATGCCGGAGCCGTCTCTTTAGTTACCCTAAATTAGTTACCCTAATTTCATTTAGGGGCACATATAGGGTCCGCATCCTGGAGCCGGCAGACTTACGGTGGCCGACTGGTGGCTTGCGGTGGTGGGAGCGTTGTTGGTCGTGGAGGCGGCGGCACCGAATAGTAAAAGGGCCAGTGCGAGGATGCGAATGAAGAGTTCCATTGTAGGTAACCTCTGGTGGATTTGGTTGGCAGGAAGCACAGCTCCTGCACCCCAAAATCGTAGGCGATTTTGCAGATTAAATCCAGTTAATTCAGAAATATATATAGATGGCAATGGAGACGGTTACCAACGTACCTCCAAAAGCTGAAAATTTCCTCGTCCCGTACGCGTTCTCCACCCCTTTTTCCCCTTCGTACCGGCCCTCTCCGCATGTTAAAATCAGCTCAGGAAAGTTTGATTCAAAGCCCCTGTCTTTCAATCGGTTAGACCCCCGAATTCCGGCCCGGAAGCTCCTCCGGACGCCGCGCCACCAGTGGAGCTGGAAGCGAAAGTTTTACGAACGGACCCTTATGGCGACTGATTCACTGAACGGCACTCCCCCCGGCGGCAACGGCGACAATGGCGACAACGGCAACTATACCGGCGAGAACATCAAAGTGCTTGAAGGCCTGGAGGCGGTGCGCCTGCGCCCGGCCATGTACATCGGCTCGACCGGCGAGATGGGCCTGCACCACCTGGTCTACGAAGTGGTGGACAACTCGGTGGACGAGGCGCTGGCCGGCTATTGCAAGAAGATCGAGGTCGTCATCCACGTGGACAACTCCATCACCGTGGTCGATGACGGGCGCGGCATTCCGGTGGATCTGATGCCGCTTTCCAACGGCAAGATGATGCCGGCCGTGCAGGTGGTGCTGACCATGCTCCATTCGGGCGGCAAGTTCGACGCCTCCACCTACAAGGTCTCCGGCGGCCTGCACGGCGTGGGCGTCAGTTGCGTCAATGCGCTCTCGCAGGAGCTCAACGTGGAAATCTGGCGCGATGGCCACACCTGGGAGATGGACTTCAGTTGCGGCGAGCCCACCAGCGAGTTGCGCCAGGCCGGCACCAGCAAGCGGCGCGGCACCAAGGTTCACTTCCTGCCCGACAAGAGCATATTTGCCGCCACCGAGTTCAATTACGACACGCTGGCCCAGCGGCTGCGCGAGATGGCTTTCCTCAACAGGGGCCTGGAGATCACGCTCACCGACGAACGCACCGCCGACCCCAAGACCGGCGAAGCCCGCCGCTCTGAATTCAAGTACGCCGGCGGCATCGCCGAGTTCGTCAAGCACCTGAACCGCGGCAAGACCGTGCTGCACGACAAGCCCATCATGATGGAGGCGACGCGCGACAAGGTCGAAATCGAGATCGCCCTCCAGTACAACGACAACTACTCCGAAACGGTCTTCAGCTTCGCCAACAACATCAACACGGTGGACGGCGGCTCGCATCTCTCCGGTTTTCGCACCTCGCTCACCCGCACCATCAACGCCGTCGGCCAGTCGCTCGGCCTCTTCAAGGACATGAAAGAAAACCTGAGCGGCGACGACGTGCGCGAGGGCCTGGTGGCCGTGGTCAGCGTCAAGCTCTCGCAACCGCAGTTCGAGGGACAGACCAAGGGCAAGCTCAACTCCGACATCGCCGGCACCGTGCAGGCCTTCGTCAACGAGCGGCTGGGAGCGTACCTGGAGCAGAATCCGCCCATCGCCAGGCGCATCATCAACAAGGCCATCGAAGCCGCGCGCGCCCGCGAGGCCGCCCGCAAGGCTCGCGACCTGACTCGCCGCAAAGGAGCGCTGGACGGCGGCGGATTGCCCGGCAAGCTGGCCGACTGCTCCGAGCGCAACCCCGACCGTTGCGAATTGTATCTGGTCGAGGGCGAGAGCGCCGGCGGCACCGCCAAGCAGGGACGCGACCGCCGCTTCCAGGCCATCCTGCCGCTCAAGGGAAAAATCCTCAACGTCGAAAAGGCGCGCTACGACAAGATGCTGGGCCACGAAGAAATCCGCGCCATGATCACCGCGCTGGGCTGCGGCATCGGCAAGGACGACTTCGACGCCGCCAAAATCCGCTACGGCAAAATCATTCTCATGACCGACGCCGACGTGGACGGCTCGCACATTCGCACCCTGCTGCTCACCTTCTTCTTCCGCCACATGACCGAGCTCATCAAGCGCGACAACATCTACATCGCGCAGCCGCCGCTCTTCAAGATCAAGAAGGGCCGCTTCGAGCAGTACATCAAGGACGAACGCGAGTTTATCAAGGTTATGGTTAACCGCGCCGCGGAAGGCATGATCGTCCGCCACGGCGAGGCGGCCAGCCGCATCGAGGGCGCCACCCTGACCCGCTTCATGGGAACCCTGAGCGAGTACCTGGACTTCGTTGAAAAGGTGGATAAGCGCATCCGCAACGAGAAGCTGACAGAACTGCTGGCCCGCGCCGAGCTGACACACCGCGCCGACTTCGCCTCCAAATCCGAGAGCGAGATTCCGCCCAAGCTGGCCCTGCTGCGCGCCGAACTGGCCGAGCGGACCGATGAGTTCGGATTCAAATCGCTGGGCAAGCTGCTGGAGGACGAGGAGCACCATACCTGGTCGTTCAGCTTTGTCGATGCGCAGGGCGCTGAGCGGCGCATCGACTGGACCCTGGCCTCCAGCCCCGAGTTCCGCCAGATGATGTCCAAGTACACGCTCATCAAGGAGTTCCTCGAACCGCCATTCCTGGTTGAATACGCCGCCAAGGCTGCCGCCGTCGAGTCTGGCGCCGCCCAGACGAGCGAAGACGAGGCCGAGGACGAAGAAGGGGCCGAGGCGCAGGCCGAGGCCAGGCAGGCTCGCCGCACCGCCCGCATGGTGCGCGAGCCGGTGGAAAAACAGACCGCCCGCGAGCTCTTCGCCTACATCGTCGAGCAGGGCAAGAAGGACTACCAGGTGCAGCGCTACAAGGGCCTGGGCGAGATGACCTCCACGCAACTCTGGGAGACCACCATGGACCCCGAGCGCCGCACCCTGCTCCAGGTCAAGCTGGAAGACTTCGTGGAAGCCGAGGAGATATTCGCCACGTTGATGGGCGAAGATGTCGAAAAACGGAGACGATTTATTGAGGATAACGCCTTAGATGTCAAGAATTTAGACATCTAGGGATCATTTCATTCGTGCAACCCTATCATCAATCTGGAGATGGTATGCAGTCGGCGTACGCAGCGGTTTAGACTGATTATGGAGAAACTCCAATGAGATTGAGCCTGGTTCGGATCGCGGGAACGATCGCTGTTCTGGCAATCGTTTTTGCCGCGCACACACGGATTCACGCGCAGTTTGGCTGGAGCGCGCCGCCTCCCGAAAGCGCCGCTTCCATTCCCACAACGCAACTGCTTCAGCCCGAGGAGTTGAACCGTCTGTTGCAAGCCCAGGGCGCAAACAAGCCGCTGGTGCTGCAAGTGGGTTCGCACATGCTCTTTGCCCAGGCACATATCGCGGGCTCAGAATATGCCGGGGCCGGCTCGCAGCCCGAGGGCCTGAAGCAGTTGCAAGACAGGGTCGCGCCGCTCCCCCGCAAGGCCTTCATCGTGCTCTATTGCGGCTGCTGCCCGTGGAGCCGCTGTCCCAACGTCGGGCCTGCGTTCAAGCTGCTGCGTGATCTTGGATTCACCAACGTGAAGGTTCTCTATCTCGCCAACAACCTGGGAACCGATTGGGTCGACAAGGGGTATCCGGTTGAGCGCGGACGCTAGGACGCTCACAACGATTCGCCGCCAACTGCTGGCCGGTTTGCTGCTGGGAGTCTGTTTCGCCGCATCCGGGGAACGCGCCGTCTCTGTTGCCGAATCTCTCGTTGGCAAAAAGGCGCCGGAGATCACGCGCAAAGATCTGAATGGCCGCAATCTCAATCTCGCCAGTTTTCGCGGCAAGGTGGTGTTGCTCGACTTCTGGGCCACCTGGTGCGCTCCCTGCCAGGTTGAAATGCCGGCCTTCTCCCAATGGCAGCGGCAATACGGCCCGCAGGGATTGCAGGTCATCGGCATCTCCATGGATGACGACCCCGCATTGGCGCGTAAGCTCTGCACAAAGCTGAAGCTGAATTACCCGGTCGCGATGGGCGACGAAAAGCTCGGAGAACTCTACGGCGGCGTTCTCGGATTGCCCTTGACCTATCTCATCGACAGGAATGGCAGGGTACGCGCGAAGTTTCAAGGCGAGACCGATCTGAAAACCCTCCAGAAGCAGTTGGAGGTGCTTCTGGCGGAGCCCTGAGCCGCGTCAGCCGCATCAAGCTAACTCTCCTTCTCTTTTTTCTCCAGCCGCGCCACGCTGAACTGCGCTCCGGCAAACAAAATCAACCCCGAGATATAGGCCCAGAAGATCAATCCAACCGACAAGCTGAACGCACTATAGAGTTCGTCCAGATGCATAAGCGGAAGCAGGATTACAAAGATATACTTGGCCACCAGCCAGATAACTCCGGTATAGATCGAGGTGCTCAGCACATGCCTCCAGGGAACCTTGCGGTTGGGCAGTATCCAGTAGATGGAAAAGAAGAAGAGGATCGCGGCTACACCGGTGGTAGCGGCCAGCAGGAGAAAACTGGTTCCCTGAAGAGTAAAGTGCAGAACAAAATCGATGAACTTGATATTTGTCTGATGACCGAAGATCAGTGTCAGCACGCCGCGCGCGGCCGCGTTCACCAGGATGCTGCTCATGCCCAGCGCCACCATCAGGATCGCCAGTCCAAAGGCGATGACTTGGTTGTGCAGGTAGTTGCGGCTCTTGGTCACGCCCCAGGCCTTGTTGAGCGCCACCTCCAGGGGCAGGAAAATGCCCGTGCAGGCCACCAAAATCATCAGAACTGAAAAGGCCTGGACCCCGTGCCGTGGAGCTACCAGTATCAGGTTTCTCGCCGCCCAGTCCGGTTTTGATGGGTCTGGAATCAGAGAATCGTGGCTCGAAGGCAGAAAATACTGCACCATATCGTTGACCACGCCCACCATCATCTGCGAGTGGAAGACTCCGCGGGCGAGCGTGTAGAGCAGCACAATGAAGGGAATAAACGACAGAATCGCGTTGGCCGCCACGCTGAAGGCGAAGGTGTGCACCTCGCTGTCCAGCAGGTATCGGATCAGCGCCGTGCCGTCTTTGCGCCAGCGGTACCACTTGGACTGCTTGGCCGGTTCCGGCATATCGGCGGCTCTGGGAACCTCAATCGCCGCATCGTTCCGCTCATCGGAATTAGAGTCTTCAGCCACGGGTTGCTTCCTTTCTGGAGAAAACCTCTTCGCGGCCAAATTGCGCGCGAGGCAAAACTGCCGGAGGCGCGAAGCAAAATCGCCGGAGGGTAGCTGCTTCAAGGATAGCCGCTGAGCTTGCCCAGCGCCCAGCGCGCCGCCGTTCGCAGCCCCTCGTCCGCTGCCTCGCTCCAGGTTTTGAGGAACGGCGCAAAACGTCCCAGCCCGCTGTTTCCCATGGCGATGGCCACGTTGCGCCTCAGCCCATGAAATCCCGCCCTGCGCACCGGCGAGCCGTTGAATTGTTTCTCGAACTCCGCCTCTTCCATCGCCGCCAGCCACTCCAGCGCCGGGTTAATCAGCTCCGGGCGCGGCTCAAGCTCCGGGTCCGCGCTGACCGGTGCCTTCCGGTTCCAGGGGCAAACGTCCTGGCAGATGTCGCAGCCGAAGACCTGCCGCCCCATGCCCTCCATCAACTCCGGAGCGATAGCTCCACGGTGCTCGATGGTCAGGTAAGAAATACATTTGGCCGCATCCATCTGGTAGGGGGCAATCAGCGCTCCGGTCGGGCAGGCCTCCAGGCAGCGGCGGCAGCTTCCGCAGCGGTCGGGCAGCGGCGCCAGGGGCGCATTTTCCTTTTCAACCTCAAGAGAGGTCAGCAGCACCGCCAGAAAGCCAAACGACCCCAGCTTTGGGTGAATCACGCATGTGTTCTTGCCCGTCCACCCGAGGCCGGCCGCCTCAGCCAACACCCGTTCGACTACCGGCCCGGTGTCCACGAAGGCCCTCGCCTCAAACTCGCGAAATTGCTCGCGCAGCCGCGCTTCCACGGCCTTCAACCGCTTGAGCAGCACCTTGTGATAGTCGCTTGGCCGCCGGACTGGCGCCGCTCCCTCGCGTCCCGCCACCATTTTGCCCGACCAGGCGTAGCGCGCAATCCATCCCGCTCCCTCGGCTGCCGAATCAACCGAGCGCGGCTGCGCGCTGTTGTAGATCGCCAAGCAAACCACCGCCGAGCGCGCCCACGGAAACGGAATCCGCGCCCGCAGCAGCCGCCCATCCTCAGCCGTCCGCTCCAGGTAGCGCATCGTTCCCGCGCGGCCCGCCCGCACCCACTCCTCAAATCGCGCCGCATCCCGCTCCTGATTTGTGTAAGGAAGCGCGACCAGCCCGGCATCGGTAAATCCGGCCTCCAACGCCAACGCGCGCGCCTGCTCTCTGGAAAGGAAAGCGGGCAGACCGGCCATCTTTCCGGCTGCCGCGTTCAACAACGGGTTGGGAAAAACGCTGGACATGGAACCGGCAGCACCCCTGTTTGCGTATAAAACTTCAGCGTGTTCATTTGCGGACGGCAACGAGCGCAAAGGAACACCCGGAATGGCGGCACGGAATTTGAATCTGCTTCTATCCCCTGCGATTTCAGCATATTCCTTCCCTTCGCGGCTGTGGCCGCCCGCGTGCTGACCAAAGAGAGCATGAGGTAAGCGCCGAGAATATGCAACCCAGGCCGCAAACCGGCTGTCAAAGCGCATAAGCCGGCTTCCCAAGGAGGTTTTTTATGACAACGACGATTTTGAACCCGATGAGCAATACGGCGGCCTCAGCCGGCCAACAGGCCGAAGTAATTGAGCTGGTGCGGGGCCGCGAAAAGGAATTGCTGGCCTGGCTTTCCCCGCTGGTCCGCCGGCAAAGCGTGACGCTCGATCTGGGCCGGGTCCGGCGCATCGACGCGGCCGGCATCTCCGCTTTAGTTTCGCTTTATTCGAGCGCCCAGCAAGCCGGCCACAGTTTCAACGTGACGCACCCCTCGCCGCGCGTGGCTGAAGCCCTGGCGCTGGTGGGGCTGGAACGAATTCTCATCTTCCATGGCGCTGCCCGGAAAAGTCCTTTCGGCCTGCGCCTGGAGCAGACCGCCGCATGAAAGCGCCCGCTTCCCACCCTAACCGCAAAAACAAGTACGCGGCGAGGGTGGGGCGCCCATTGTCTTACACTATCCACGAAAGTGCTTAAAACCCCTTTCCGCGGCCTGTTTTCGTCTTAAATTGCGAAAATTCCCGTGCCGGAAGGTCACGCGGCTCCGGGGCCGCGCGCATCGGATGTGACCTACAACACAGGCAACTGTATACTGGAAACGATATTCGTTAGTACGACGAATCAATGCCGCGTAGCGCTCTCCGAAGCCCGGATGACCCGCGCTCAGCCCAAAACCGCAATTCCCAGTTGAAGAGCTGAGCCGCGCCACCATTCTCTCCCCCGGACGGCGATCGCGGAAATGCGGGGTCCCCGGCGGCAGGTCTTCGCCGCTGGGGTGCAAAAATTTAGACAGGGAGGCTTCAAACCATGACGCAGGGCGTTCTGGATCAGGCGTCTGCTGGACAAGCAGGCACGACCTCAACACAACACGTGTTTTTCTTCGGCGGCGGCAAGGCCGAGGGCAACGGAAAAATGAAGGATCAGCTGGGCGGCAAGGGCGCCGGCCTGGCCGAGATGACCAACGCCGGTTTGCCGGTTCCCCCCGGATTCACCATCCAGACCGAGGCCTGCCGCGAGTACATGCGCGGCGCGCTCTCGCCCGCGGTCAACGCCGAGATGTACGCCGCCCTGGAGCGGCTGGAGAAGCTGCAAGGCCAGAAGCTGGGCACGGGCGAAAACCCCCTGCTGGTCAGCGTGCGTTCCGGCGCCAAGTTCTCCATGCCCGGCATGATGGACACCATTCTCAACCTGGGACTCAACGACCAGGCCGTGGAAGCGCTCGCCAAGCGCAGCAACAATCCCCGTTTTGCCTATGACTCCTATCGCCGCCTCATCCAGATGTTCGGCGACGTGGTGCTGGATGTTCCCAAGAAAAAGTTCGAGCACATCTTCGACGCCGTCAAGAAGCGCGCCAAGGTCAAGTACGACTACGAGCTCCAGCCCAAGGCGCTGCAAGAGATCATCGCCGAGTATAAAAAGCTGGTCAAAAAGGAGACCGGCAAGGACTTCCCCCAGGCCCCGCTGGATCAACTGGTCCTGGCCCGCGACGCCGTCTTCCGCAGCTGGATGAACGAGCGCGCCAAGACCTATCGCCGCATTAACAGGATTGATGACTGGCTGGGCACAGCGGTCAACGTGCAGGCCATGGTCTTCGGCAACCTGGGCGATAACTCCGGCACCGGCGTTGGCTTTACGCGCAACCCGGCCACCGGCGAACACGCCTTCTTCGGCGAGTATCTGATGAACGCGCAGGGCGAGGACGTGGTCTCCGGCGTCCGCACGCCGCTGTCGATCAGCGAGCTCAAGCGCGCCATGCCCAAGGTCTACGAGCAACTGCGCGACATCACCGGCAAGATGGAAAAGCATTATCGCGACATGCAGGACTTCGAGTTCACCATTCAGGATGGCAAGCTCTACATGCTGCAAACCCGCAATGGCAAGCGCACCGGCCTGGCCGCCGTTCGCGTGGCCATCGACATGGTGAAGGAAAAGCTCATCACGCAGGAGGAAGCCATCCACCGCGTTGAGCCCAACCAGTTGTACGACTTTCTGGTTCCCCGTCTCGTCGAAAAGGGCGAAAAGATTGAAGTGCTGGCCACTGGCCTTCCGGCCTCGCCGGGCGCGGCCGTGGGGCAGATCGTCTTCACCGCCGAGGAGGCCGTCAAGGTCCACTCGAGCGGCGCCTACAAGACCATCATCCTGGTGCGCGGCGAAACCACCCCTGAGGACATCGCGGGCATGGAAGTGGCCGCCGGAATCCTCACCTCGCGCGGCGGCATGACCTCTCACGCCGCTGTCGTTACCCGCGGCATGGGCAAGTGTTGCGTGGCCGGCGCGGGCGATTGCACCGTGGACGAAACCAAGAAAGAGCTGCGCGTCAAGGGCAAAACCTTCAAGCAGGGCGACTGGCTCTCGCTGGACGGCACCACTGGCCGTGTGATCGCCGGCAAGCTCAAGACGCTGGACGCTCAGCCCGACGATCCCGACCTGGTCACCTTCATGGCCTGGGTCGATCCGGTTCGCCGCCTGCGCATCCGCGCCAACGCCGACATCCCCCGCGACGCCAAGCAGGCGCGCCTCTTCGGCGCCGAGGGCATCGGCTTGTGCCGCACCGAGCACATGTTCTTTGCCGAAGACCGCATCGAGCACATGCGCACCATGATCCTGGCCGACAACGAGAAGGACCGCCGCGCCGCCCTCAAGAAGCTGCTGCCTATGCAGCGCGCCGACTTTGTCGGCCTCTTCAAGGCCATGGAGTCGCTGCCCGTCACCATCCGCACCATCGATCCGCCGCTGCACGAGTTCCTGCCCAAGCGCGAGGATCTGATGGTTGAGATTCAGCATCTGGTAGACACCAAACCCCGCTCGCCCAAGCTCAAGGAACTGCGCACGCTGCTGGAACGTGTCGAAGAGCTGCACGAGCAGAATCCCATGCTCGGATTGCGCGGCTGCCGCCTGGGCATCGCCTTCCCGGAGATTACCGAGATGCAGGTTCGCGCCATCCTCGAGGCCGCGTGCATCGTCAAGAGCAAGGGCGCCGATCCGCATCCCGAGATCATGATTCCGCTCGTCGCCACCATCGAGGAAACCCGCAACCAGGCCGCCATCGTGCGCCGTGTCGCCGCCGAAGTCTTCAAGGAGAAGGGCGTCACCGTCGATTACATGGTGGGCACCATGATCGAGCTGCCCCGCGCCGCCCTCACCGCCGACCAGATCGCCGAAGAGGCCGAGTTCTTCAGCTTCGGAACCAACGACCTGACGCAAACCACCTACGGCATCAGCCGCGACGACATCAACCAGTTCCTACCGGCCTACATGAAGGCGGGCATCTTCAAGCAGGACCCCTTCGCCACCCTCGATCAGGCGGGCGTGGGGCAACTGGTGAAGATGGCCACCTCCAAAGGCCGCGCCACCCGTCCCACCCTCAAGGTGGGCATCTGCGGCGAGCATGGCGGCGATCCTGAGTCCGTCAAGTTCTGCCACAAGATCGGCCTCAACTACGTCTCCTGCTCGCCCTTCCGCCTGCTGACGGCCCGTCTGGCCGCCGCGCAAGCAGCCTTGGAGGAAAAGCAGTCCGGCCCAGCCCACACCACCAGCTAGCGCGGCACTAGCCGGCTCAAACAGCAAGGGCGCAGCCAACCGGCTGCGCCCTTGCTGTGTCTGGACGATTCCCATCCGAATATGTGTATGCACAAAAGCGGGTACCCCACCTTCGGCACGTACTATGTGCCGAAGGTGGGATATTTACAACTACAGTTCTTTATTGTCTTTTACAGCTTTTGGCTTAGACCCAAGAGGCTTCCGCAAAGCCGTAGTCCAATGAGGAGCTATACTGGCCTCTATGAAATTAAAATGTTCTTTCCCCGCAATTTTGCTGGTCGCTGTAGCGTCTGTGATGGTGGCGCAACAACCTGATCTTGCTGTGGCCAAGAGCCTCACTCTAACCGCCGCATTGGACGGATTTAATGGCCAATTAGAACTGCTTGAAGATGTGCGCCTTACCCCCGATCTTGAAAAAACGCTTTGGGGTTCAGGCGGACCGGATATGGCTCTCGATCAGAGTGACCCGCGCTACAAGGACTTCACTTCCACCCCGTTACGGAAAGCAGTCCTGAGGCTCAGGGACGCACACAGGAAGATCGTTGCCGAGAAAACACTGGAGCGGGAGCAGGCGCGGATTCGTTTCGAGCAGCTGTATTCTGGCCTGCGGACGATTCTGGTTACAACAGACCTCTCCGCTGGATTTGGATCGTATGCTGGCCCGCTCACGGAGCTGCTGGAAGTGGCTGGAGGTCGCCTGGAAACAATCATTGCCAAAAATGCAGAATCTGGATTGAGCAAACCAATTCGCTTGTTAAGTACGCTCAAAACAGCTTGGAAGCTGGTGCCAACAGCCAGTGACCAGAACAATTTGAAAGACATCTTAGAGGTTGCTTGCCGCCCGGATTTCGATTCAAAAGATGCGAAGTTCTTCGTGACGTACACACGCTACCACTGGGATGGAAAGGGATGGATTGTCCTGACCCGCAAGGTACATGGATTCTGGGAAGACGAGGGTTCTTTCCCAGCTCTGGGGCGGTTTCCATTAGTGGCGGAACCTAAACGATAGTAGACAAACTGCCAGCAATATATGGAAGTCGGAGCTTTCCAAAAGATTATATGCAGGATTTTGCGAAGAAAAGAAAGGAATTTGGTAGCGCTACCGGGAATTGAACCCGGGTTTTAAGATTGAGAATCTCACGTCCTAACCCCTAGACGATAGCGCCACACACTTGCGGAGAGAGCCGTCTCCGGCCACTCGTTTACTTTAACAAAAATCCGTCTTTCGGCAAAGGGCGCGAACGCAACCGGCGCACTGCCGCTTCAGATGCCCAGCTTGCGCACTTCGTCGTTGTAGTACTTGCGGTAGAGGATCTCCCACTCCTGCGAGCCTTCCACGATGATCTTGCGCTGCGAGGCGATCTTGGTCCGGGCGGCGGCGTCGATTGCGGCCTCCTGAGTGAGCAGGACGGTGAGCGCCTTCTTGGCCTCCTGGCGGATGGTGTTGCGGTCCTCCAGAAAGCCGACCTCGTCGATCTCGGCCAGCGTGTCGGCCACGGTGTGGGCCAGTTTGTTGAGCTTGTCGGGGCTGATCCTCATAGCACCGCCTTGTACTTCTTGGTCAGCTCGGTCTTCACCTTCTTGAACATTTCGGCGTATTGCGCGCCGGTTTTGCGCATCTCCTCGGAGTAGGCTTCGAGAATCACGCGCACCTCCTCGTTGATGCGGTCTTCAAGGGACAATTCCTCCACCATCGCCTCGTTGACGCGTGCTTCTGTCGCCTTCAAGTCACTGGTGGCAATCATCTTGGCGTCGATGAGGTGTTTGACGGTCCGGCGGGCCAGATACCCGATATAATCGCGGGAAAAGATCATGGGCTAAGGCTCAGGATAGCGCATCGGACGGCCCGGTGTACATGATGCGCCGCGGAGATGCCTTCAGAAGGCCCGGTTGAGGCTGAGACTGGCAATGCAGCGCAGATCAGCAACTGAATGCGAGTGCGCGCCCGGCTTATCCCCGGTGTGGGCAGCTTGGGGTGTTCAGACACCCTGTGGCGACGCGCAGACGCTCGACGGGGCGATCGGCGACCAGGTGCTCGTCCACAATCGCCGCCGCGTCCCCGGGTTGGACATTGCCGTACCAGACCGCCTCGGGGTAGACCACCACCATCGGGCCGTGTTCGCACTGGTCCAGGCAGCCGGATTTGTTGATGCGCACCTTGCCGCCCAGCCCCGCCGCCTTGACCCGTTGTTGCAGCTCGGCGTGCAGGCCGCTGGTTCCGTCACGGGTGCAGGAGGGACGCGGCGCGCCCTCGGGCCGCGCGTTGCAGCAGACAAAGACGTGGCGCTCGAATGCGGGCAAGCGGGCTTCCTCCTTGATCGATACCATTCCAGACTAAACTCAGCTCCTCTATTCCCAGTTCCCTGTTTCTACGAAGTTTCCACAATCGTGTCGCGCACCCCCGCCCGCGTCTGCGAAAATAAGCCTTGACTATGAACACTGACAACCTTCTCCCGCTGAAAGACGACATGGTGGCCTTTATCGAGGGCCACGGCCTCAAACGCCTTCCCGGCTACGTCACCGAGGACATCCCCTCCATTGTGTGGGAGGGCGCGGACAACCCCGACGCATGGAAAGACTTTGTGGAGATGGCCAAGCACTCCGGCGCTCCCTTTGTCACCTTCAGCGAGATGACGCTGGAGCGCGAGGAGATCGACGCGCTGATCGACGAAGCCGGGGAGATGAACTTCCCCGACGAAGAATCCACCGAATTAGTGGAAGCGCAATGGCTGCGCAAGTACGCCGGGAACCTCGGCTACATTCAGTTGGGCTTCGTCTATCAGGGAGTGGTCTTTCTGCACGAAACCACCACGGAGTGGTATGAGCGCTTCCAGGGGCTTCTGGAAGACATCGAGACCTTCCAGGAGATCGTCATCGGCGACCACGAGCACAATCACGACGACGAGGAAGAGTAAGCGCGGTGGACGCTGAAGGCAATGGGGCTGGCAATTTGCAAGCCCGGCCGCCCGTTTCGAGACAGGGAGACGGCCTGAGGCTCCTCCGTCAGCGCTGGAGCTTCGTCGAGCCGCATCCTGCCGAGGCCGCGGCGCTGGCCAAGGCCGCACGCCTGCCGCTGGTGTTGGCCGAGTTGCTGGTGGCCCGCGGCATTGTCGAATCTTCTGACGCTTTCGCTTTCCTCAACCCTGAAGTCGCTCAACTTCATGACCCGCTACTCATGCTCGGCATGAACGCCGCCGTGGCCCGGCTGGAGCGGGCTATTGCAGTGCGCGAGCCGGTGTTGCTCTACGGCGACTACGACGTGGACGGCACAACCGCCGTCGTGCTGCTCAAGACGGCCATTGAGATGCTCGGCGGCATCGCGCGCTTCCATGTGCCCCACCGGCTGCGCGAGGGCTACGGCCTGCAATCGAGTGTGCTGGAAGAGGCTTACGCCGATGGCGTCCGGCTGGTCATCACGGTGGACACCGGCATGAGGGCCTTCGCCGAAGCAGAAACCGCGCTCCGGTTGGGGCTGGATCTGATCATCACCGACCACCATCTGCTGGAGGCTCACGACGCTGTTCCCCACGCGCTGGCGATTCTCAATCCCAACCAGCCCAACTGTGCTTACCCGGAAAAATTCCTCTGCGGCGCGGCCATCGCGCTGAAGCTGGCGCAGGCTATTCTGGAGCGCCGCGACCAGGTCCGCACTCGCGAGAAGACTCTGCCGAGTTTTTTGAAGATGGCGGCTATCGCCACCATCGCCGACGCCGTGCCGTTGCGCGGCGAGAATCGCGTGATTGCGGCTTTGGGTTTGCGCGAACTGCGCCGACCGGCTGGAGCCGGCCTGCGCGCCCTCTTTGCCGCGGCGGCGCTCGATCCAGCCGACAGGGCGCTCACCGGCTACGATGTGGCCTTCCGCCTGGCTCCGCGCATCAACGCCGCCGGACGCATGGACGTGGCCTCCGACGTCGTCGAGCTGTTCACGACGCGCGATGCGGCCCGCGCCGCCGAGCTGGCCGCCAAGCTGGAACGGCTCAACCGCGAGCGCCGCGAGACCGAGGCCTCCGCACTTACCGCCATCGAGACGCGCCTCGCCACTGACGCTGAGTTGACCGCCGAACGCCTGCTGCTGATCGACGGCGAAGGCTGGCACCGCGGCGTCATCGGCATTCTAGCCTCGCGCGTCGTCGAGCGCACCGCGAAGCCCGCCATCGTGGTCAGCATCGAGGAGGGAGTGGCCTACGGCTCCGGCCGCTCGGTGGACGGCTTCCAATTGCTTAACGCCATCGAGAGCTGCGCGGATCTCTATACTCGCTTCGGAGGCCACGCCTTCGCCGTGGGCTTTGCCCTGCCCGCCGAAGACTTGCCGGAACTGAAGCGCCGCCTGCGCCTCTACGCCGAAGAGCACCTGGCCGCCCGCGAGCCGGAGCAACTGCTCCACATTCACGCCGAGCTGCCGCTGGACCGCATCACGCCCGTACTGGTTGGTTGGCTTCGCAAGCTGGAGCCCTTCGGCCACGGCAACCCCGAGCCGGTCTTCGTCGCTCGCGGCATACGCCTGCTCGCCCCGCCGCGCATCCTGAAGGAGCGGCACCTGAGGCTGGAGCTGGCGCAGGACTCGGTTCAGCCGCTGCCTCTGCCCGGCTCTAGCGGCGCTCTGCGCGCCGTCGGATGGCACATGGCCGCCCGCGCCGCACAGCTTGGCCTCGAGCAGGGAAGCCTCATCGATCTGGCCTACCGCATCCGCGAAAACGAGCACCCTGAGTACGGCGGTCTGGAAGTCGAGATTGCGGGAATTGAGTTGGCTTAATTTATCTTTTCATCTTGGCGCGTAAGGCGCCCGCGCCGGCGTGCATGAGTGTGCAATCTGAATTCCGGTCGCACCGGAAATGAATGTTGACAGGGTATTCCTGCCATACCGGGTTCGCGCTTACCATGTTTGACTTGTCGAAGAAGAAGGTGTTCCTTCCGCTAGTTTCGATCACTCCGCTGTTGACATCAAACTCGACGATCATATCGTCGCCTTCGATGGAGAACGGCAATAGCTTTACCGCGGCCTTCGCAGCTGCCTTTTTATGAGCGGCAGATCTTTGAGCCGCGTTGGCCCGCTTCCCCTGCCGGCGTTCTAGCCATTCTTCCTGTTCGGCGAGGGAGGGAAAGTTGGTCGAAAAGTTCCATTGAGTCGTTTTCTCATAGTCTTTCGCCGAGCAGGGAATCTCGCCTTGCGCGTTGAGGGCGACAACCTGTCCATCCGGAGCGATCTGATTCTGGAAGATATCCTTGCCTTGTTCTCTCTCCTGCTCCTCTGCCTGCAATTGCGCTAAATCGATCGCTGCCGGCGGCTTGTTGGGGAGATTTTCGGCAGTGGCAGCCGCGCTCCGGGCATCGTATTTCAAGACGATCTCCCTGTTGCACAAGACAGAGCCTTGAGCGTCCTGCAGTTCGATTACGATGGAGAGGGGACGCGGCGAATTGGCGACCGCGAGCGCAAAACCCGCCTGTTGTTCTGGATAGATGGTTTCGAATGTCAGGTGGTATTGCAGCGTCTTCTTCCATTTGATATACAGATGGCCCTTCAATCCCGTTCCGTCGGAGATAACCGGCCCCATATCGTTCCGTCCCTCCGGGCTGCCCGTAAGCAGAGAAACGACGGCGAAGATAACTCCAATCAGAACTCCAACGCCCACGCCGATCGTGGCATAGAACCTGGTTGGATTTTCCGCGAACCTCTGTATCCGTTCAGTCAACGATTCATGCGATGGCGGCTGGGGAGTGGGAGGTCCACTGGCAGGCTTTTGTGCCTCCGCCTCCGCATTCACGTCAGGGTAAAAGAACAGACCGGTTTTCATGGGCCTGTCATCGAGGCTCTCCGGGGGCGGTTCAAGGATCTTATAAGTGTTAAGATGCAGTTGCGTTTCTTCTTCAATCTTCTTTCCCTTGGGATCTTCTATGTTCGCGTCCCCCATTCAGTTGTCCCCTATTCCCGGTCGTCCGCAATCCCGGCTGTTGAAATCAATAACATTGAACCACAGATCGCATTCGCTTGGAAACTGGAAACTGTTGCGGCGAACTGACTATATGCGCAGGAATTAGTTCTTGCAGCTTTACACAATCAGGGTATATGCTCTAGCTCCGCGCGTCTCCGCTGCGTTTGCGGAAGACCACCTTCAGCTCCCGCCGCCAATGTTCTGTGAGCGCAATCAGCTCCCATTCCACCTGCGGAGAAAAGTAGCGCAGCACCTGCTCGTTGGCGGGGTGAATGCGCAGAGCCGGAGCGGCCAGCAGCAGGCGCGGGGCGAGCGGCGAGACTTCCGCCCCGGCAAAGTAGCCCTGGCGCTCGAAGGCCGTCAGCGGCCTGCCGCCCTCGTTGCCCGCGGCGGGTTGGCGGTCGTTGTTGAGCGCGCGCACGCGAATCCAGTAGTCCAGAGCCTGCAAGGGCAGGTGCAGGTCCTCGTCGGCCTTTAGCTCGATCACCGTGAGCCGCCCGTTGCGGTCCAGCGTGAGCAGGTCCAGCAGGCCCCGGTCGCCGGTGGAGAGAGCGGGCACCTGCGAGTAGAGCAGGTCGCCGCGCAGCCCCGGCAGCAGCTCGGCGATTTCAGCGCGCAGGCGGGCCTCCAGCCAGCGCTCCGGCTGCAGGCGGAAGAGCGGGTCGGTGTGCGCGCCGTCGCCGTGACGGCTCAAAAACAACCGGGAAAACAGATCGCGGCAAAGCGGCTCCGTCTCTTCCGTAAGCGGCGTTTCGTTGGCTCCCGCGCCGAAGGTGATCTCGTTTTCGCGGGCGAAGGTGTTGGCGGCAACACCGTGGCGCACGCGCGCAAATTCCAGCCCGTGTAGCAGCAGGCCGACCTCGGTGGCTGAGCTGGGGCGAATCTCGATCCGGTCCCTCTCGGACGGCGGGACCAGCGCCAGCAGGCGGTCGAGACCAGCCCGGCAGCGCTCGATGGCGCCTTCGACTGAAAAAGCATGCACCAGACGTGAATCCAGATTGCCGGTGTCGCGAAAGTCCACCGGCGCAAGCTCTTCGCTGCGCTCGTCGAGCGTAAAGAGCTGGAAGTCGGCGGCGGCGTGGTTCAGCCAGGCCATTCTCTCCGCCGTGGTTCGCCAGGCTCCTGCCGGTACGATGACCTTGAGCCCGCCAAAGTGCCGCCGCCCGTCGCCCTTCTTGCGGCAATGATCCAGCCAGAGAATTCCCAGAGTCAGCACGCCGTCCACCATCGACGCCGACTCCGCCTCGCTCACTCCGATCACCGCCTCGGCTGCCGTTCCCTTCAGCAAGCGTCCGCGTACATAGGCCGGACCGAAGCTGTGCTCCAGGTCCATCGCCGAGCGAAGTCCGTCCACCTTGGAACCGATGAAGCAACGGGTCAGCACCCTCTCCAGCAACCGCTGATAGTTGCGGCGGGCGGCCTCGCGCGCGGTGGGTGTGCGGCGGTCGCTGGTAGGAACCAGCTCCAGGGTCTGCGGACGGGCCGCGCCCATGCTGCGAGTGGCCAGGCGCAGGCATTGCGCGCGCTCGGCAACCTCGACGATGGTGCGCATCAGGTTGCGCTCCTCGCTCCACAGTTGCAACAGGCAGCGGCCATGCTGCTCGCTTACCGCGTAGCGGGCGATGCGCATGTCAAAGAGCACACGGCCATCCTCCAGCACAGCAGCCGCGGGGTGATCGGCGAGATACTCTTCGATTGCCTGGGCCAGCCGCTGGGGAGACGCAGCTTCAGCGCCGGCGGCCATGCGGTTCTCTACCAGCCCATGCGCGCGCGCAGGCTGGTGATGTGCGCGGTGTGGTGGCGCGAGTGCCATTCGTACATGGCCAGCGCTTTGGCCAGGTCAACGCGGCCACGCTCCGGGTGATTGAAGCCCTTACGGAAGTCATCGTCGGTCATCGCTTCCAGCAGCGCGACCCAGCGGCCATGCAGCGCATCTATCAGCGCCAAAGAGCCGTCAATGGGCAGGCGGCTGTCGGGCAGGTTGGCCCAGGCGGCCTCGTCGTAGACCTTGACGGTCGGCCAATCTTCGGTCAACGCCGTCTTGCAGCGGATGTACGCCTGGGCGTGGCTGTCGGCGATATGATGCACCACCTGCCGCACGGTCCAGCCATCTTCCCTGTACGGCGTGTCAAGTTGCGCATCGTTCAATCCAGTAACGGCGGCCCGCAGGCGCTCGGGCAGCAGGCGCAACGTCTGCATATGCGCCGCGCGGATGCCGGGCAGGCTGCTGGCTGGAGGGGCGAAGCGGCCGATTGGATAACGGAGGTCGTCCAGTTCTGTCATGGCACGAACCTATCACATTTGCTTGCGGGAGCGAAACCGCGTAGAGTACACCGGCTCCCGCAGTGGTGCCGCGTTCGAGCCGGGAGCCGTTCTAGGCGTGATGCTGAGGGTGATGATGATGGTGATCAAAGTGGTGGTTGTAGTGGTGGCGACGATGATGCGATGCGAACGCCGGGCTGGCAAACACCATCAGGAGCAGTAGCGCGGCTAGTATTTTCTTCATGCTAAAAATGTACCACTAGAACGGCGCCGGCGATATAGCCCGGATTGCCCTGGCATCAAGAGAGGAACGGGGGCTCTGGCCGGAATAGGGATGGGCGTAAACTCAGAGATACGATGAGCATACCGGCTGCTTCCCCGCCCCCGAGCCACAAGCGGTATTTTTTTGAGAAATTCGGCATCACCGAGCGGCTGCTGGAGCGCTGCCTGGGCGAGGCTCTCTCTGCCGGCGGCGACTACGCCGACCTCTACTTCGAGTCGGTGTCGGCCACCGCGCTGGGCGTGGATGAGCAGATCGTCAAATCCGCCAGCCAAGGCGTCAGCGCGGGCTGCGGTATTCGCGTGCTCTCCGGCGAGCGCACCGGCTACGCCTACACCGACAACCTCAACCCCGACCGGCTGCTCCACGCCGCCCGCACCGCCGCGCTGATCGCCTCCGGGCCGGCCTCCCAACCCGTGCAGGGCTTCACCGAGCCGGTTGCCGCCGATCTTTACCCGGTTCCGCTAGGCGGCTACGACCTGGATTTGGCGGCGAGGCTGGAATTGATTCTCCGCGCCGACCGAGCAGCCCGTGCTTATGACTCGCGCATTGTGCAGGTGCGGGCGAGCTACTCCGAAGAACTGCGGCGCATCCTCATTGCCGCCTCCGACGGCGCCTTTGCCAGCGACACCCAGCCCCTCTGCCGCCTCAACGTCTTTGTCATCGCCAAAGAGGACGCGAACACCACCAAAGGCATGGCAGGCGGCGGCGGAAGAGCGGGGCTTGAACAATTCACAGGAAGTAAAAGTGCGGAGCATCTGGCTCGCGAGGCGGCGCGCGGAGCGATTCTGCAACTCTGCGCCGTTCCCGCTCCGGCTGGCGAGATGGAGGTAGTCCTCGGTCCCGGCTGGCCGGGGATTCTGTTGCACGAAGCGGTGGGTCATGGCCTGGAAGCCGACTTCAACCGCAAAAAGACCTCGGCCTTTGCCGGGCTGATCGGGCAGCAGGTGGCCAGCTCGAAGGTCACCGTGGTGGACAACGGGACGATCGCGGGACGCCGCGGCTCGCTCAACGTGGACGACGAGGGCACGGCGACCCAGGAGACGGTGCTCATTGAAGGCGGCATCCTGCGCGGCTATCTCAGCGACAAGCTCTCCGCCCGGCTGATGGGCTTTGCCAGCACAGGTTCGGGCCGCCGCGAGAGCTATCAGTCCATCCCCATGCCGCGCATGACCAACACCTATATGCTGGCCGGCGACGACGCCCCCGAGGACATTCTGCGCAGCGTCAAGCGCGGCCTCTACGCGGTCAACTTCGGCGGCGGCCAAGTGGACATCACCAACGGCAAGTTTGTCTTTTCGGCCTCGGAGGCTTATCTCATTGAAGACGGCAAGATCACCGCCCCAGTGCGCGACGCGACTTTGATCGGCAACGGCCCCGAGGCGCTGAAGCACGTCTCCATGGTGGGCCACGACCTCAAGCTCGACGAAGGCATCGGGACGTGTGGGAAGGACGGCCAGAGCGTGCCGGTGGGCGTCGGCATGCCAACCATCAAGCTGGACAGGATGACCGTTGGAGGCACAGGGCGGTAAGGAGTTCGCCGCCCTGCCAAGGGTCATCCGAGGCGTTACGGGATCAGCTTGTGATGTTTTGACTTCCCATGGCCGTAGGAAACGTCGATAAACTGGACAACGTCCTTCTTAGCCTTCTCGCTTGTCGCGACAATGCGGAGGCGAGCCTTGCCCTTGGCGTTGTTTGTGTTGATTATCACGGGAATGTCGTACCCTTCACCAGGAGCCAGGGTAAATGTGCCCTGGCGAGCATCGCCAAGGGTAAGCGCTCCGGACGGATCTTCCACCGTGAGTTCCTTGACAGTGATGGCGGCATTCATCTCGTTCTTCAGAGGAACACTCAGTTTTGCCGGTTGCCCCGGAACAAAGTCAGAGAATTTGACGGGCTTCGTGTTCAGCTGCACTTTTGTGTTTCCCTTATGGTGCTTCGAATGGACGACGAGAATGGTGATCAAAGCGGCGCCTGCTGCTCCGACACCAATCGTGGTATAAAGCATGGTATGGTTACAATCCGCACCGGGCAATTGGCAATGCAGGTCTTGCCACGTATCGGGCTTGGGCGTTGCTTGGGACTTAGCCTGAGCGGGTGCGGGCAGCGATGGGACAATGAGAGCAAGCATCAACAGATGGGCGATGGGACTCTTCAGCCATCCGCGACAGAGGGATGACAGACTTGTGCGATTCTTCTGTTCTGTGAATTTCACGTAATTCTCCTTCCTGATTTTGTTCGTTTCGGTTGAGGTGGGGTTCCCCATTTGCCCGATCCGGACAACTCAACAATCCGGACTCATCGCCTATGGGAACCCGCCACAGTATCGGGATCAGCGGGTCAATCCTCCACTTCTAGTCGTTTACTTGTTTTTCCATTGATCCCCTGTCCTTCTGCCCTCTATAGAGGGCAGAAGAGAGCTCACAAATCCTCCCAGAGGGGTCGAAACTCCAGTTTTGCCCTCTATAGGCGGAACTCTGTTGAGCAATATATCGCCATCCTCTATAGATGGCAAGCGATATTTGTATTCGACTGGGTTCCCGGATCAGGGAATTGCGTAAAAATGCGGGATGGACTCAGATGTACCTTTCAGTACACACCGGGTTGAGCCGTACTTTTATCTCGGATGTCGAACTTGGCCGGAAGGAACCCTGCCTCCGTTCGATCGAGATACTTGCTATTGCCTTTGACCTCACGGTCGGCGAACTGCTGAGCGGGGTGTAAAGTCTTGCCTGAAGCTGAAATAGACGAGACGACAAACGCGGCGGGTCATGCTGCACAAGGGAAGCGCCTAATTCACGCCGCATTGTCGAGGCTGACCTTAACCTTGCGCCCAAGCGCTGAGGCGATATTGACCAGTGCATCAATCGAAAACCGTGAGATGCGCCCCCGCAACAGGTCGTTGATACGCGGCTGCGTCACTCCGCACCGCTTCGCGGCTATCGCCTGAGTCCACCCGTTCTGTTTGATGATCTTCTCGATCTCTTCCATCAACTCGGAACGCAAGCTCAGGTTTGCCGCTTCTTCCGGCGTGTCGGCAATCGCATCCCAAACGCTGGCAAATCTCTGTCCCTTCAATTTGCTCATTAGTCTCCTTGCATTAACTGACCGAACCGTCGCTTGGCAATTTCAACATCCCGCTTGGCAGTCGTCTGCGTCTTCTTCTGAAATGCATGCAATACATACACCGCATCGGCTAACCGCGCTGTATAAATCACCCGGTACGCTCCGGACTCATCCCGGACTCGAATCTCTTCCACTCCCTTGCCAATCGTTGGCATGGGTTTAAAGTCATCCGGGACCTGTCCCTTCTGCACGCGCAACAGTTGACGGCCAGCATCCTGACGTGCGCTCTTGGGGAAATCGCTTAGCACCTTCAATGAGTCGCCAAGAAACTCGATTTCCTTCATAACAGCATTATATCCGATTGAATATATATTGCAACCTCAAATTGCACACACCCGGCTCGCGTATCATGGCCGGTATGAAGCTTGAAGTGATACAGGCGGCTATCCACGAGGCCGGCTTTGACGGCTGGCTCTTTTACGACCATCATCACCGCGACCCCATCGGCGAGCGCATTCTGGGCATGGACCCCAAGCTGCACGTCACGCGGCGCTGGTACTACTTTGTGCCCGCCACCGGCGAGCCGCGCAAGCTGGTGCATCGCATTGAGCAGGCCCGGCTTGACGCGTTGCCCGGCGCGAAGGCGCTGTATTCAAGCTGGCAGGAGCTGGCCGCGGGCCTGGAAGCGCTGCTGACTGGCGCGCGCACCGTGGCCATGCAGTACTCGCCCAACAACGCCATCATGTACGTCTCCATGGCCGATGCCGGCACGGTAGAGTTTCTGCGCGGCCTGGGCAAGCAGATCGTCAGCTCCGCCGATTTGGTCAGTCAATTTGAGGCGGTGCTCAACGAGGAGCAGGTGGCCAGCCACAGCGTGGCGCAGCGAGCCATCGATGCGATTCTGGCCGAGGGCTGGCGCGAGATTGGCCGCCGTCTGCGCCCGGGTGGCGGCAAGGCGGGCGGACTCTCCGAATTTGACCATGTACAGTGGCTCTGCGAAGCCATGCGCCGCGAGGGGCTGGTCTGGGACGACGGCCCCAACGTCAGCGTCAACGCCAACTGCTCCGATTCGCACTATGAACCCACCGCCGAGTGCTGCTCACCCATCCGCGAAGGCGACTTTCTGCTCATCGACATCTGGGCGCGGCTGAACACGCCGGGCAGCGTCTACTACGACATTACCTGGACCGGGGTGGTGGGCCGCGAGCCGGCGGAGCACGAGCAAAAGGTCTTCGAGATCGTCGTCAAGGCCCGCGACGCAGCCATTCGCACCGTCGAGAACGCCTTCGCAACTGGCCGGCCAATCTGCGGCTTCGAGGCTGACGACGCGGCTCGCGCGGTAATACATGCGGCGGGCTTCGGCGAGTTCTTTACCCATCGCACCGGCCACAATATCGGCCAGGAAGTGCACGGGGTGGGCGCGAATCTGGATAACCTGGAGACCCACGACGTGCGGCTGCTGCTGCCCAACACCTGCTTCTCCGTCGAGCCGGGCATCTATTTGCCGGAGTTCGGCGTGCGCAGCGAGATCGATATGCTCACCGCTCCCGGCAAGGCCTGGGTCACGGGAAAAATCCAGCGGGAGCTGGTGAGGATATAGGAAATAGGGATTAGAGAACAGGGAGATACTCTAAGGGCAATGAACGTCAGGAAGGAGACATTCGCGAAATAAGCGGCGCCGCCGGTTGCGAATCCCCTTGCCCAGGGGGGAAGTTTCTGTGTTACATTGAGTTAGCTCTTTTTATCCCCCAAAGAGAGCCAAGCCAGCTGGCTGGAGAACAAGACGTTAATAGATGCCCAGCGCAGGCCGGACCCAGATCCGCAAGGTCCGGCTTGAGCATTCGTGGCATGAACCGGGCCGGCCAACTGCGGCAATCTTTCCGCTGGATGGCGGAAGGTGTTTTCACAAGAGGCTTGCATCGTTTCCGCGCGGGTTCGCGCTTCACCGATAAGCGCGGGTTCGGTCCTGCATGCGAGGTCCAGGCATGAGCAAAAAATCAGTCTCTGAGCAGCCAGTCATCCTGTTTGCCGAGGAGTGCGACCGCGGAATCCTGCGCGAAGAGAATCAGGACTCCGTCCTCCATGTGAGCATCCCGATGGGCGACCTGTTGATGGTCGCCGACGGCATCGGCGGATACACCGGAGGAGCCACCGCGTCGCGGATGGTGGTGGAGAATTTTTACGCGCATCTGTCGGCACTGCCGCCCGACTACCCGGTCGACATCGCTATCCGCGGCGCCGCGGCGCGCGCCAATGCGCAGATCATGGCGGCGGCCAGCGCGCCCGGCTCTCCCAACCAGCGCATGGGCTCCACGGTGGTGGTGGCCGTGGTGCAACATCAAGCCGATGAAACCTGCGCGTGGATCGGCCACATCGGAGACAGCCGCGCTTATCTGGTGCGCGCCGGCCGCCTGCACCGCCTGACCACCGATCACACCGCCGTGCAAGCCCTGCTCAGCCGCAACCTGATTACCCCGGAAGAGGCTCAAAACCATCCCGACTCCTCGGTGTTGAGCCGCAGCCTGGGCCATCAACCCGAGGTGGAGATTGATATCGAGCAGCACCCGCTGGCTATCGGAGACACGCTGCTGCTCTGTTCCGACGGCCTGTGGGGATTCGTCTCCGAGCTGGATATCCAAAGGGTGGCGGATGTCCCCGGCATGACGCTGGAAACTTCCGCCCATCGTCTGCTCGAACTGGCCCTGGCGGCAGGCGGCAACGACAACATCAGCATCGAGATGGCGCGCCTGGTGGGGCTTCCCAAAGTCGCAACTCATAGACGAAGATTGACCGACACTCATCTGACGTCCGGCTCTCCACCCATCAGTCACCACACCGTATTATGGGTGGTACTAACGGTGTTCATGATGGCTTTCGCCGGCTTCTGCGTGTTAGCTTACTTCGCCTTGTGGCAACGCTGATCGCTCGCCTCGGAGGCGGCCCATCGCCGGGCGTTGTTGGCGGCAACGCCGTGGCGCTGGCTGTCGAACGCATTTAATCGCAAACCGGTATATCGAACGGTAAATCTGCCGGCGACGCGTCTTCCGGCGCCAGCTCCGGTTCCGCTCCGGACTCCGCCTGGGCCGCAAGCTGGGCGGTGAAGAAAGCTTCCACCTGGGAGAGCACCTCGGGCCCGGTTCGCGACTGGTAGATGGCTGCCCTCAGTTTGGCTCCGCCCGCCACGCCGTGGGTAAACCAGGTGGCAAACTGCTTCATCTTGCCCGAAGTCTCGCCCAGCCGCGCGGCGCGAGGCAGATCCTTGGTGGCTTCGGCCTCGTCCAGCAGCATTTGGAAATAAGCACGGATCATGCGGTAGCGGTCTTCAACTGTGGGCCGCTGGTAGCTGCCGGTGGCCGTGTACTGCGCGATCTGGCGGAAGATCCAGGGGTTCGACGGCGCAGCACGGCCGATCATCACCGCGTCGCAGCCGGTTTGGGCCACCATGGCCGCCGCAGCCTCCGGACTTTGAATGTCGCCGTTGCCGATGACCGGAATTCCCACCGCCTGCTTGACCCGCGCGATCCACTCCCAGCGCGCCTGGCCGCTGTAGCCCTGCTCGCGGGTGCGGGCGTGCAGCGCCACGGCGTTCAGCCCCTCGGCCTCGGCCATCCGCGCCAGCTCCAGGCAGATAATCTCGGCGTCGTTCCAGCCCATACGAAATTTCACAGTGAAGGGGATCGTCACCGCCCTGCGCACGGCGTGGAAGATTTCGCCGATGCGCGGCAGGTCGCGCAGCAGGCCCGAGCCGCCGTTGGAGCCGACCACTTTCTTTGCCGGGCAGCCCAGGTTCAGGTCCACCAGGTCGAAGCCGGTCTCCTCGACAATGCGCGCCGCCTCGGCCATCGTCTCCGGATTGGCCCCGAAGAGTTGCGCGCCGATGGGGTGCTCGTCGTCGTAGAAGGTCAGATAGCGTTGGCGCTTGGTCTCCCGCATGCGGGCGAGGCCATCGGCGGAGGTGAACTCAGTCATCAGCAGCCCGCAGCCGGAGAGGGTGTTGGTGATGTTGGACTCAATGCTTTCCGCAGCAGTCGCAACGTCATCGTTGCCCGCCGCGAACGTTGCTTGGATGCTCTGCGGCGAAGCTGCGTCTGCCTCACCGCAGGTGGTGAACAAACTGGCGTGGCGGATGAAGCGGCGGAAGACCGTGTCCGTGACGCCGGCCATGGGAGCCAGCACCGTGGCGGGAGCCACCACGACATTCCCCAGGCGCACCTCGGCCGGCACGCGCGCCTCGGCGGGCATGGCGTGCTCCCTGGGGTTGTCCCAGTTCTTCTTCACGATAAAGCCCTTGCCGGACATAAAAACCTTTGAGCCTCTAACTGCTCGCTTCTAAAACGAAGTTGGGCCTCCGCCTTGGCGGAGGCCCAATGGTACGTGCCGGTTGCCAGAGCGCGGTTACTTGGCTGCTGCTGCTTCCTTGGCACCGTCGGACTTGGCGAACTTGCGGCGGAAGCGCTCCACGCGGCCGGCCGTGTCTACCAGGCGCTGCTTGCCGGTATAGAACGGGTGGCAAACCGAGCAGATTTCCACGTGAATGTCGCCCTTGTGGGTCGAACGGGTCTCAAAATGGTTCCCGCATGCGCACTTGACCTGCACCGCGGCGTAGTTAGGATGAATCTTTTCCTTGGGCATCGCTGAAGACAGACCTTTCCTGCAATGTTTCTATTGTAGGGGGATTGGGACGGTTTAGCAATTCAGTGGACAGTGGTCAGTGTCTTCTCGATCCCTGCTTCGACCAGCGGCGCCATCAGCGCGTAGCCGGCCGGTAGCGGATGCACGCCGTCCTTGCTCAGCGCGACCGGCAGCCCGTCGCGCTGGTCCTTCATGGCTGAGTGGTAGTCCACGTAAATGTGGCCCTTCTCCGCAGCATAGTTCTTGATCCATGTGTTCAGCTCCAGCACCTTGGGCGCGGGCGTCATTCCCGGCTTCCACGGGAAGTCGAAGGCCGGCAGCACCGAGCAGAGCACCACGCGAATGTGGTTGGCCGCGGCCAGCTCGGCCATCGAGGCCAGGTAGCCTTCAATCTGCTCCAGCGTCTCCGGGCCGGTGTTGCCGGCGATGTCGTTGATGCCGGCCAGAATCACGACTACCTTCGGTTTCAGGTCGATCACGTCCTGGCGGAAGCGCAAAACCATTTGCGGCGTGGTCTGGCCGCTGATGCCCCGGTTGATGTAGGGCCTGCCGGGGAACGATTCGCCGATCTTCCAGAGCTGGGTGATGGAGTCGCCCATGAAGACCACGCGGTCTTCACCGGCCGCCGGAGGGGCCAGCGCCAAATCGGCCGCCTTGAATCGCGCCAGCCAGGGGAAATCCTCCTTCAGTTGCTCGTCGCGCGCTTTTTGCTCGTCGGACACCGACGCGGCCACAGGGGGCGCGCAGGGAATTTTGGCCTCCGTCGTGGCGGCGGCGGTCTGCGCGGGCAAAGTAACCGCCGGCAGCGGGGCAAAAGCGGCAAGGAGGGCGAAAGCAACGCGCAAAAACCTTCGATTCATGGACGAGTCTCCATCTTTCAGCGGGACAGAAGCGGCGATTCCCGCGCGATTTCGATTGTAGGCAATCGCGCCGGGCTCTGGCCAAACGCTTTTACAACCGCGCTTTTCCACAAAAAGGCACCCGAAGCGCACCGCCGCGCGCAGGTGGCCTTTGCGCTAGGCTTGAATGCATATGAGCGAATGTGCGATCTGCGATGGAGTCGGACTGGTGCGGGTGGTCAACGCCCAGGGAAAATGGGTTTCGCGCGCATGCGAGTGCCAGGAGATGGAGCGCGAGGAGCGCCGCCTGGCCGCGGCTCACATCCCCGAGCGCTACCGGCATTACACCCTGGACGGCTTCGAGACCGCCTTTCGCGGCGCCGATACATCGCTGAGCCGCGCGCACATGACCGCGCGCAAGTTTGTCGAGGCCTATCCGGTGGACACGGCGGGCAAGGGACTGCTCTTCACCGGCTCCATCGGCGTGGGCAAGACTCATCTGGCGGTGGGCGTGCTGCGCCGGCTGGTGGTGGAGCGCGGCGTCCGCGGCCTCTTCTGCGACTACCGCGAGCTGCTCAAAAGCATCCAGAACAGCTATAACCCGCAGGTGCAGACCACGGAACTGGAACTGCTCCAGCCGGTCTTTGCCGCCGAGGTGCTGGTGCTGGACGATCTGGGCGCGCAAAAGCCCAACGAGTGGGTGTGGGACACGGTGGCGCTGATTCTGAATACCCGCTACAACGACAAGCAGACCACCATCATCACCACCAACTACCCCGACCTGCCGGCCGGCGCGGGCTTCAAAGCCGATAAGGACGGCAATAAGCCCGCCAAGAACGAGGACACCCTGGGCGACCGCATCGGCGACCGCATGAGGTCGCGGCTGGCCGAGATGTGCGTCCGCGTGGAAATGGTTGGAGAAGACTTCCGCCAGAGCGTCAAGCGCGCGCGGTTCGGGTGACCACCCGCGGTGGGGCCAACCGCTCGGCCGGTCCGCGTCAGTAAAATTAGCGGGAGCCGGCTGAGTGTATTGTTTCGATACAATCAAAGCGAAAAAACAAGGCTACGGGGAAGAAGACTGTAGCGTTTCAGGACGAACTGTAGGATTTCGATAAAGTCGCCGCAGAAAGGACGCCATGCGCAAATCCCTGGAAGCGATCAGCCTGGGAGCATTGGCGGTGATGATCTGGATTACCTGGCAGGCGCTCAACGGACCTGAACACCTGCCGGGCCGGATACCCATTCACTTCGACGCAGCCGGAAACCCCAACGGCTGGGGCAAGCCCTCTGCGCTGCTGGAGTTGCCTGTCGTGGCGGTGGTGCTTTATCTGGGCATGACACTGGTGGCGCGGATTCCCTCGGCCTTCAACTACCCGGTCCGGGTCACGGCAGAAAACCGTGCTTGCCTTCAGGCGCTGGCCCTGGAGATGATCGCCTGGATCAAGATGGAGATGGTTTGTCTCTTTGCCTGGATTCAGTGGTCCACCCTTGAAGTGGCGCGCCAAGGCCGGGGCGGCCTCTCACCGGCGCTGCTGCCGGTCTCGCTCGTGGCGCTCTTTGGGACCGCCGCCTGGTTCATCGCGGCCATGCACAGGGCGGCGCACGCCGGATCAGGGGCCTAGCCTCCCGGCGCGACCGTCAACCGCCGGTTTCAGCCTTCAAAATATCCAAAGGCTTCCCAGCACCAGCAGGATGGCGGCAATCGTGACACCCTGGTACATCAGATCTTCCGTCTGCCGGGGGAGCCTTTGCCCGTCGGCGGGCGTTGCCATGGAGTTGGATGCGGTTGGGGAAGATGTCTGCATTGCTGGCCTGCCTTTCAATGCCTTGCGGCAAGGGTTACGTAATCTGGAGCTGGCCGGTTCTCACGCCTGCATCTTTAGACACAGGATATGCCCGGAAGATGCGGGACAAATGTAAAGAACCGCACAAATTGTGACGCTGATTTGTCTATCGGTCAAGAATGAAAAAGCATCTCGCCTACAAAAAGAACGAAGGTTCCCTTCGGTAACGGGCGTGACATTCTTTTGTGAACACCTGCCCCGAAGCCATCCCTTCCCGGAGAAGGAGGAACGGCTGAACTTGGCTACCAATGTGTTCCGCGGGTTGCCGCCTTACCGGCCCATGAGCCTGGAATTCGAAAACGCCCCCGGCAAGGACGCGGCCCGCGCATCACGTGATCCAGCTCCCTATCCAGGCCATGGCGCGAGCAATCGGTCCTAACGGGGGCGGTTTCATCTCCGCTAACCATTCTGGGGGAAGCTCTCCCTCTGGTGCTGTATATGTTGGGGTATTGGGGGTATAGTTCTTGAACATTTCCGGCTCGCTATCCCGGATTTCGGCCACAATCGGGTCGCTGCCCTCGCCTCTGGCTGCCCTCTCGAACTCCTCCGCCCTTTCCCGCCTCGCGATGGCCAGATCCGTCAGCAGCCTAGCCTCTTCCTGCCGGTCCTCTGCCTGTGCCTGTTGTGCGTGTTCAAACAGTTGTTTGGCCTCCCTGTGGTGGATGCGTGCAACAGCTAGACACTCTTCAGCCGTCGTGTTGCCCTGAAATGAAAAGGCCGGCGTATTATATTGAGGATTGTTGTCTGGCATCCATTCCTCCTGGCCGAAAACACCCATAAGGTAGCTGGATAATCGTTGTGTTTTAAGGTCTGCTCTATTATTGCTCAAAAAACGGGGAAGAGGGGAAACTTCTTCGCATACGGTGTAAAATTTCGCTCGTGAGCGATGGTCCTGAACTCGTCCCTTCCGCCGGGAAGGAAGCACGCAACTGGCTGCCGCTGGGTTTGGCCGCAGCGATTGTCCTGCTGGTTGCCGCCACGATTATCCTGAGCCTGGAACACGGGAACGCCCGCGGCAAGGCCACGGTCACGCCGATCTCCGCGCCCCTGGACCCCTATGCGGGCAGCCTCTCTTTGACCGACCTGGCCATGAGCGAATCAGGCAACCTGGCCGGAGGCAAGATCACCTATCTGGATGGCCACATCGCCAACCGGGGCCCCCGCACCGTCACCGCCGTTACCGCGCAGGCGCTCTTCCGCGATTTTGCGCACGAAGTAACGCAGAATGAGACCCTGCCGCTCATGCTCATCCGCATGCGCGAACCCTACATCGATGTGGAGCCGGTCTCCGCCGCCCCGCTCGCCCCCGGCGGCGAAAAGGACTTCCGCCTGATCTTCGACGGGGTTTCGCCCCACTGGGACGGCGCCTACCCGGAGATTCGCATTCTCCGCGTCGAGACGAAATAGACCGCCCCGCCGGATTTACCGGGTAAAAACTACCGTTTCCGGGAAAATTCCACCCCGGAATCGCAACTACGGCCTTCATTCTGGGCTGCCCGCAGCAATGATTCCGCAACAAATCGCACAAATTAAAGCAAATCAAATTTTTTGCCGATTCGCATGATACGGCATGAGCCTTGCAATCACTATCAGGTGAGCAGACACGACCGCTCACCCCGCGCAATCCCGGCGGAGAAAAGACCCAGAGGGGGTCTATTCGATGCAAGCCTTTGTGCCATTTACGAACTTGTTCTCTCGCCGGCTTGTCCTGAATTTGCCGGCAGCCGTAGTTGCAACCCCACGCTCTCGCGCAACAGGGACAGTCTTCTTTCATAGCCTCTCCGTTCCAGCGGCTTCCCTGCCATCCGGGCCGCCCATCAAGCTCTCGTAACACGAGAGAACCAAGGCATTGGCCCCCGCTCATTCCGAACGGGGGCCGTTTTTTGCGTGGATTCGGTGTTGTTGATACGGCCCCGTTAAAATCAATTCTGTATGCATCCAGCCAACCCTGCCGCCGAAACCATCCCTGAAGCCATCCTCGACGGCAGCCGGTTTGTGCGCGCCTGTCTGCGCCAGCCGGTAGACCGCACGCCGGTCTGGTTTCTGCGCCAGGCTGGGCGCTATATGCAGGAGTACCGCGACATCCGCAAGCACCACACGCTGGTGGAAATCTGCAAGCAACCGGAGTTGGCCGCCGAGGTCACCATCACCGCCGCCGAAAAGCTGGGCGTGGACGCGGCCATCATCTTTGCCGACCTGCTGCTGCCGCTGGAGCCGATGGGTATGGACTTCGAGTTTCAGGCCGGCGAGGGGCCGGTGGTGCATCATCCGGTCCGCACCGCCGGAGATGTGCGCGCCCTCCGCACTGACCGCACCGCCGATCTGGCCTACGTCGCCCGCGCCATCGAGAAAGTCGCTGCGCACTTTCGCAACCGGCTGGGCATCATCGGCTTCTGCGGCGCGCCCTACACGCTGGCCAGTTACATGATCGAGGGCGGCGGCTCGCGCAACTACATCCACACCAAGCGGATGATGTACGCGGAGCCCACTGCGTGGCGCAGCCTTTTGGACAAGATCGTGGTGGTGCTGACGGAGTATTGCCGCCTTCAGGTCGAGGCCGGCGCTGACGTGATCCAGATATTTGATAGTTGGGTTGGCTCGCTCGCTCTGGCCGACTATCGCGCTTACGTCTTCGAGGCTTCTAAGCACCTCATTCATTCCGTGCAGCAGATGGGCGTGCCGGTGATCTACTTTGGCGTGGAGACCGCGGGCCTGCTCGGCGAGATGGCCTCAACCGGCGCTGACGTCATCGGCCTGGACTGGAGGCAGCCGCTCGACGAAGGCTGGCGCGCCGTCGGCCACACTCACGCGGTACAAGGGAATCTCGATCCCATCACGCTCTTTGCGCCACTCGAAGTCCTGGAACAGCGGGTCCATGAGATTCTGCGCGCCGCCAACGGCCGCCCCGGCCACATCTTCAACCTGGGCCACGGCATCGTTCCCACTACGCCGGTCGAAAATGTGCAGGCCGTGGTACGCATGGTCAAGGAGTTCCGCCTTGAAGCGAATCCAGAAAAGGCAAATGGCTAAACAGGCTATTCTTCTGCTGGCCCATGGCACACCCGAGTCCGTCGAGCAGATTCCCGAGTACCTGCGCAATGTGACCGGCGGCCGGCCGCTGCCACTTGAAGTCGTCGAGGAGATTCAGCGCCGCTATGCGCTGATCGGCCGCAGCCCGCTAGCCGAAATCACGCACGAGCAAGGCCGGCTGGTTGAAGCGGAGTTAGCCGCCAGCGGCGAGCGCATCCCGGTCTACGTGGCCATGCGCAACTGGCATCCTTATATCGCCGATGTCGTCCGGCAGATGCGCGCAGACGGCATCGAAGAGGCCGCGGTTCTCTGCCTTGCGCCGCAGAACTCGCGCACCAGCGTGGGCCTCTATCGCCGCGCAGTCGAGACCGCAGCGGCGGGCCTGCGTATCGACTTCACCGAGGGCTGGGCGCAGCATCCGCTGTTGATTGAGGCATTTGCCGAGCGGCTCCGCCCGGCCTGGAGCAAGCTCAGCGCGGAGGTGGGCGCGCCGGTTCCCGTGCTCTTCACGGCGCACAGCGTCCCAACCCGCACCATTCAGGCTTGCGAAGGCCAGCCTGCCGATCCTTACGCCGAGGAGGCCCGGCGCACCGCCGCGCTGGTGGCCGGGCGCGTGGCGGAGATTCCGAGGTGGTGGTTTGCCTTTCAGAGCCAGGGAGTCAGCGGCGGGCCCGGTTCCGACGTGAGTTGGCTCGGGCCTACCGTCGAACAGACGCTGGAATCCATCGCGAGCTCTGGCGTCCGAGCGCTGCTGCTTCAGCCCATCGGCTTTCTTTGCGATCACGTCGAAATCCTTTATGACGTGGATATTCACTTCCGCGAGTTCGCCAAAAATCTGAATCTGCGCCTAGAGCGAACCGAGTCGTTGAACGCCTCAGGTACTCTCACCAGGGCCATCGCCGATCTGGCGCGGCAGGGGCTGGCGCGGCTCAACAGGCGCAGAACAACCTGATCGAGGGGCGTAACTGTACGATGCAAAGGAGTTGCCGAGGAAGATTCTTGATGGGATGGATTCGGTAGGGATTTTGGTTGCGGGGGCTGGATTTGAACCAGCGACCTTTGGGTTATGAGCCCAACGAGCTACCGGGCTGCTCCACCCCGCACTAACAGTTTACCAACTTGCCGGACGGGGGTCAAATAATATCTTGCTCTGGCGGCCGCGCCGGGCGTCGCCCGCATCCGGTACACTGGCGGCAATACTCTGATTTGAGAGAGGGTTCCCGCGGATGTCTCTTCTTTATGTAGCCGTTTTGGCCGTCATTGTCGTTACGCTGCTATCGGTTGCGCTCTATCGCACCTTTCAGGTGAAGACCAAGGCCGATTACCTGGTCGCCGGGCGCTCGCTGCCGGCCATCGTGCTGGTGCTCACGCTGCTAAGCTCCTGGATCGGCGGCGGATCGCTCTTTGGCGGGGCGGCAAACGCCTACAAGAACGGCTTTGCCGCGCTCTGGCAACCGGCCGGGGGCTGGCTGGCGCTGCTGCTCATCTACTTCATCGCTCCCCGCGCGCGCAAATTCGCGCAGTTTACCCTGCCCGATCTGTTGGAGGTCCGCTACAACCAAACGGCGCGGGTGCTGGGCACGATTGCCATTCTCTTCGCCTATGTGGGAATCGCCAGCTACCAGTTCACCGGCGGCGGCAATGTGCTGCACCTGATTTTTCCCGAGACGCTGACGCCGCAGCAGGGCGCCTACATCATCGCCGCCTTCGTCATCTTCACCACGGCGCTAGCCGGGATGTCGTCGGTGGCCTACATGGACGTGGCTATCGGCTCGATGGTCACCGTCATCTGCATCATCGCCGCGCCCATGCTCTACTTCAAAGCGGGCGGCTGGGTTGGCCTGCATCACGCGCTTCCGCCGGAGTACTTTCAGTTGCTGGGCAACTACCGGATGAGTCCCGGCCACGTGCTCCAGCCAGTGAGCTTTGGCGTCATCCGGGGCCTCGAATTCCTGGTGCCCACCATGCTGCTGCTGCTGGGCAATCAGGTGATGTATCAGAAGTTTTTCTCGGCCAAGACGCAGCGGGACGCGCGCCTCTCGGTGGTGGGCTGGTTTTTGGGCGCAATCCTGCTGGAGACGTTGATCGTCTGTATCGCCGTCTTTGGCACGGCTCTGTACCACTCCGGCGAGGTGACCGCCCAGCCCCACGAGATCATCCCCTACACGGCGCGCCATGGCTTGCCCGCCTTGATGGGCGCGCTACTGCTGGGAGCGGTCTTTGCCCAGGTGATGTCGGCGGCCTCCAACTACCTGTTTTCGCCTGCTACCAACCTGGTCAACGACGTCTTCTCGCGTTACATCGCGCCGGGAGCGTCGAATAAACGTGTTCTGATCGTCTCGCGGCTGGCGGTTGTGCTGCTGGGCTGCTGGGCGCTCTACCAGTCGCTGCACGCCGAGAGCGTGATTCACACCATGCTGTGGGCCTACACCGTCTACGCCTCGGCGCTGACCCCGGTGGTGCTGGCGGCCTTCTTCTCGAAGCGGGTCACGGCCTGGGGTGCGGTGGCCGCCATCGGCGCGGGAACGCTGGTCACCCTGGTTTGGGACATTCATGCGGTAAAGGACTGCTTTCCGCGCATCCTGGCCGACCGTGACGCCATCTTCCTGGCGCTTCCCGTGGCCGTCGCAGCCATGATCGTGGTCAGCATCTTCACTCCCAAACCCGCGCCGGAGCAGTTGGCGCAGTTTGAGGATTAACGCCAGCCGCAAAGAAAAAATGCCCAGGGCAGCAAGGATTGGCCTTACACTGTCGGTGTAAGTCCTTTGCTGCCATGCCCGTCGCCCATCTGACGCTAGAAATCCGCATCGAGCACGCCCAGTCGCTCAAGGACCGGCGGCAGGTGGTGCGCTCGCTCAAGGACCAGATTCGCCAGGGCTTCAACGTCTCGGTGGCCGAGCTGGACGAGGCAGTGACCTGGCAGTCGGCCACTTTGGGCGTGGTGGCCATCTCCCGCTCCCGCGACTACCTTCACGGGCTCATCGAAGAGGTGGAGCGCTCCGCCCGCCGCATCCTCAATGAACACGGCGCGGAGCTGGCAGACGCTTTCTGGGACTACATCGAGAGCTGAAAGAACAGGTACGGGAAAAGCAAATGCCCCTTCCCTTTGCGCGATCCAAATAGTTCGACCGTTCCTCAAGCGCCGCCCGGCATTGGCCGTTCGTAAATGATCATCCAGGATGTGCCAAACTTGTCCCTCAGCATGGCGAAGCGGAAGGCAAAGAATGTCTCCTCCATTTTCATGAAGATCTCGCCGCCTTCGGAGAGCAGGGCATAGATGCGCTCCGCTTCCTCGCTGCTGTCGACAGAAAGAGCAAGATAGGCGCTGCGCATCGGCTGAAAGCGATCTGGTGGAGCGTCGCACGCCATAATCGTCGTGTCTGCTATCCGGATGCTTGCGTGGAGAATGCCCTGCTCACATCCCGGCGGTATGTTTTTCGGCTCCGGCATTTGCTCGTAGGTCATCATAAAGCTGATTTTTCCGCCCAAATGCTCCTCGTAGAAGCGAAGAGCTTGCGCGCAGTTGCCGCCATAGTTCAGGTGTGTGGTCAGTTTCATCGTTTCGATTTTTCCTTTCGGGGAATGGATTGGAGAAGCGAAGGTTGAAATCAGAGGAGTGATATCGCGCGAGACACACGCCCTGCATCTGGGGCGATGCTTCTGTGGAACTCCCTGGCCGGCTCCTTGGGGAATTATATCGGTAGCTATGCGGATCAGTGCGGGAGCGTCGCGTACTTGCCCGACTTCACCCTAAGCCACTCGCACCCGTCTCCGGAGCCGGCCCAGGGGTTCATGGACTATCTCTGGCCGGAAATTCAGACCATTTTAGCCCATGGACAAACAACAGGCTAGTGAGATTCTTCCCCGCCTGTGACCCGCTGCTGAAACAACGGCTCCGGCCTTCTGGCACGTCTCTGCTATGCTGAATTTTCTGCCCGGACCAGGAGGGGCTCATGCCGGAACACCGAGGACGAAAGCACCATCAGGACCGTGTGGCAGAGACGCTGCGCGTGGAGATCGGCGTTCTCATCGAGGGCGAACTGGTGGACCCGCGCATCAATCTCTGCTACGTCACCGAGGTGGCGTTGAATCCCGGCGGCAAGTCGGCGCGGGTGTATGTGGCCATCGACAGCGCCGTCAAGGACATTGCCAAAGCCGAGGAAGACACGGTGGCGGGACTGGAGGCGGCCAAGGGCTACATCCGCTATGAACTCAAGGAGCGGATGGGGGTGCGCCACGTACCCGAACTCAGCTTTCTCGCCGACCGCTCGGGACGCTTCCAGGCGCGCATTGACGAGTTGATGGGCCGGCAGCGCAAGCGGCAGAAGGCGGCCGCGGCGCAACCGCTCGCCGGGCAAGAAGACCAATGAGCCCATCGCGATTCCGCCCGCATCTGTTAGCCTTGAGCCTGTCGAGGCTCAGCACGGTCTCCGCGTTTTAAGGGAATATGGACCCGAGTCGGGACTGGTCAGCCCCCCTCAACCGCCCTGACCGAAGCCGGCATCGCTTGTCTGTGTGAGGCAAACGAAGGCCCGTTGGAGAAGCACTGGTAGTGGAAACTGTTCAGGAACCATCCGCTCCGGAATCGCCCCCAGGTTGGCGCATACGGCTGCCCCGTTGGGCCACCGTAGGCGAGGCGTCTGTCTTTCTCGCTTTTGTCCTCTTTTTTCTAACTTATGGGCAGACCCCCCTGGTGGGCGGCGCCGGCCTGGGCCTGGTGGGGGCCGATGAACCCCGCTATGCGCAGATCGCCCACGAGATGCTCAACCGGTTCGACTCGGCGCACACGCTAAGGAGCAAACTAAGCGCCTGCGTCACCCCTTATCTCTATGGAAAGCCCTGGCTGGAGAAGCCGGCGCTTTACTACTGGCGGGCGATGTTCGTCTTTCAGGACTTCGGCGTGCATGACTGGGCGGCGCGCCTGCCCTCGGCCACCTTCGCCTTCCTTATGGTGGCCCTCATCTACCTGCATATGCGGCGATTCCGCCCTGGCGGCCATCTGGACGCGGCGCTGATAACCGTGGCCTGCGCCGGCATCATCGGCTTTGCCCGCGGCGCCTCCACCGATATGCAGATGGCGGCGCCCCTGGCCATCGGACTGCTGGGCTGGTACGCATGGTACGAGACCGACTCCAAGTTCTGGCTCTTCGACATCTACTTCTTCACCGGCGTGGCCACGCTGGCCAAGGGTCCGGTGGCGCCGGTTCTGGCCATCGCGATTGTGGCTGCGTTCGCCTTCCTGCGCCGCGAGTGGTCGATCTTGCGCCGCTCGTTCTGGTGGCCGGGCGCGCTGCTGTACTTTGCCATCGTGCTGCCCTGGTTTATCGCCGTGCAGCACCAGAATCCCGACTTTTTCCGCGTTTTTTTCCTGGAACACAATCTGGAGCGCTTTGCCACCGATCGCTATGAACACCAACACGCCTTCTGGTACTACCTGGTGGTGGTGCTGCTGGCCTTGATGCCCTGGACGGTGATCGCGGTGCGGGCGCTCATTGACGGCATCCGGACCTCGGCCTGCGAATGGCGGGCGCGCCACTTCAGCCCGTGCAAGCGGTGCCCCGGCCAGCCCGGCGATGCCTTTCCGGAGTTTCTGGTCCTGTGGGCGTTGATTCCCATCGTGTTTTTCTCCTTCTCGCAGTCCAAGCTGCCGGGCTACATTCTGCCCTCCATTCCGCCCATCACCATCCTCACCGGGGACTTTATTTCCCGGCGCCGGCAGCACGGAATCCAACTCTGGGTGCTGGTGAGCCACGCGGCGGTCTGCGGCGTGATGACCATGGTTGCGCTGCTGATGCCCTGGTTTGTGGCCCACAGTCCTCAGATGCCGCCCCGGCCTGCGTTGGGGGTCGCTCCGTTCTTTACTTTTATCCACGAGTGCATCGGTGAATGTACCAGGGTCATGCCGCCGTGGCCGGCATTTACCGTAGCCGTTCTGGCCTCCGCCGGGGCGGCGCTGCTGATTATCATCGTGGTCAAAGGCTTCGGCGCGGTCCAATTGCGCCTGGTCACCACCGCCGTGCTGGTCGTGCTGGTCTTTTATCTCTATGGCGTCGGTCCGGTCTTCGGCATTCCAGCCGTGGGCGCAACCAAGCAGGTGGTTCACCTGCTGGATCGCACCTACTCCGCGCGCCCGCTGAACGAGCGGCTGGTGGCCTCCGCCCCTGTCGGTGAAACGGTGGCGGTCTTCCGCGTCCGGCGCGACGTCGAGTTTGGCCTCTCCTTCTACCGCAATCGCGAAGTGGTCAACTACACCGTGAAAGGCGTGCCGGATCAAAAGCATCTGCTGGTGGCGCAGGTAACCGGACGGGGCGGCGTGGACCTGCACACTACGGCCGCGCTCGAAGAGTTGCTGGGAGACAGGTACTATGAGCAGCTCTTCAGTTGGCCGGAGCAGGGTCTGATGGTCTACAGGGTGGACAGCCGGTAAACTGTCAGCATACAGCGGACAGCAGACAGCTAACAGTTCGCGGCTGTTGGCTGATAGCTGATAGTTGTCTGCTGCCGTCAGAGGAAACCATGGCATCGGGCGCTTCCCTCGAGATCCTCGACCTGCGGCACTTTGCGGCGCCGGTGTTGCGCCCCGTGCTGGAGGCGGAGGGAGAAGTGTGGAAGCAGCGCCTCCACTGGGATTACCACGTCTCGGCCAACCTGCTGATGCAGTATCTCGACAGCCACATGCTGCCCGGCTACGCCGCACTGGTGGCAGGCCAGGTCATCGGCTATACCTTCTGCATCTACGAGGAGACCAAAGCGGTCATCGGCGACGTATTTGCGATGCCCGGCCCCCACGCCGAGGGCAGGACCGCCCGCCAGATCGAGGAAACGCTGCTCCTGCATCTCATCGAGTTGCTGGTGAACTCGCCCCAGGTGGACCGCGTGGAATCGCAACTGCTGCTGCACCCCTCGGGCTCCCACGACGGCGTCTTTCTCGATGCCGGCTTCCAGGTTCACCGGCGGCTCTTCCTGGTGCGGCATCTTGAAGGCTTATATCCCGAGCCCCGAGTGAGTTTGCCCGCCGGGTTGGAGCTGCGTCCCTGGCGCGAGGAGGACCTGAACCCCGCAGGGCGGCTCATCTCCGCCGCCTACCACGGCCATCCCGACAGCGTGGTCAACGACCAGTACCGATCAGTGAACGGCTCCATGCGTTTTCTCAACAACATCGTCCGCTTCTCCGGCTGCGGCGCTTTCTCCCCGCAGGTCTCGCACGTGGTGGTGGATCGCGCCAGCCGGGAGATGGTGGCCCTGGTGCTGGGCTCGCGCGTCAGCCCGCTGAGCGGCCACATCACCCAGCTCTGCGTCCATCCCGAGTTCCGCCGCCGCGGCCTGGCCCGCATGCTGCTCACCCTGGCCTCTTCCTGCTTCCTGCGCCAGGGCGTCACTGAAATCTCCCTCACCGTCACCGATGCCAACACCGGGGCCATCGACCTCTACCGCGCCGAAGGCTACGACTGCGCTCACCGCTTCGACGCTTCCGTCTGGCAGCGGGACAGAACGGCTTGAGAGAGCCGGGAAGTTGCGAAAGAAAGCTTATCGCGCGATAAAATACATCAGCCAGCTAAGCGCAATCGCCGCGCCCACAAACAGCACAAAGCAATAAATTCCGTAACGGATCATGCGCCGGGGCGTCTCGCGCTGGGTGATGCCGAAGACCGTGGAGGCGAAGAGAGCAAAGAGCACAACCGCCACGAAGTGAGAGGGCTGAAAAACCGGATTGCCCATCAGGATTTCCTCCCGGTGCGCAGATTGTGGGCGTCCACGGCGGCAATAATGTTCAGCAGGCCGGCCACCACGATGAAGCGCGTGCCGTAGTCGGCGGTGGTCACCTGCACCTGGACATCGCCCAGGCCCAGCATCCGGCTGAAAATGTAAGGCAGCCCGTTGCCCAGGTCTCCGGCCATGCACAGAATGTCCAGAACGTCGTGCGCGCCCGCGTAGACCTTGCCCTGCATGGCCAGTCCCAGCACGAACATGCCCAGAATCGACGCGGCCAGCAGCGCCCCGCGGCCCCATTTGCGCAGCAGAAAATGGCCGCCGCCCGGAACCAGCCAGCCGGCAATCATGGGAAGGTAGACAAAACCCTCCTGCGCGCCGGATTTTGTCGAAGTCTTCTTGGTTTCTTCAGTTGCCATTCCTTTTTGACTATACCGCATTAGAACGGGGAATAGGCCGGAGCATCTCGCTCGGCTCTCGAGAGGAACAACCTGTTGATACACACATTTAGGGAATCGCGCTTTTCGTTGACCTGCGCGTATACCAATTTGGAACAGCCAGACGGCTTGCTTCACTTTTACCGGGGAGAAAGTCGATACAATAGAGGATTGATCTGGGGATTGTGACCATGCGGCTGTTTTTCAGGAATTTTCCGTTGCTTCTCGCTCCGGCGCTGCTCTTTGCAGCCGGTTGCGGCAGCGGCCTGGTCTCCGCAAATTCCTCAAATGCGGCCCTTTCCGTCACTCCCCGCACCGGCTCTATCGACACAAATTGCACCGGCTGCAATGCAACCAACACGCAGGGCGGCGTGGTCCACCAGTTCACGGCCACCTTGGCCCGAGGCGGCGCGGCGGAGGTCGTCTGGTCCGTCTCTGGCGGGGACGCTACGAGCGGGCCGGGAAGCATCAGCCAGAGCGGCCAGTACACGCCGCCTGGCTATTTGACCGCCGACCACGCCGAGGTTGTGGTGACCGCGACTCTGGCCGAAAATCCCAGCCTCCGCGCCTACTCCGTGCTGACCGTGACGCCCGGATTCCTGCAACCGCTTACGCCGGAGAATGCGGCCCTGGGCGCCAATGGCACGGTTACCATCACAGGCGTTCTGGCCGAGGCGGGCGGCTCCGCCGGCATCCACTTCGACCTGGCTGGCTCGGCCAACGGCCAATCCCCAATCCAATCCGGTATTCAGGGTTCGCTGAGCGCAGTCAGTTGCCTGCGCGACAGCCAGACCTTCACCTCCTGCGCGGTCACCTATTCGGCGCCGTCTTCGGTGCAGTCTACCGGCGCAACCTATGTGGTGGCCACCGCAAGCGGGGCTTCGTTGGGGCCGGGGTCCAGAACCGCGGCCGTAGTGCTGGTGAACTCGGCCGGGGTGACCAGCAATCCCGCCACCCACCAGGCTCAGCCTCCGTCATCGGTCCTGATGGGCAGTTCGGGAGGCAACAACACGGACTACGACACCCGCGGCAACCAGATTGTGGACTGCTGCAGCGGCACGCTGGGCGCGCTCATCGAGGACGCGAGCAAGCGCCCGTACATCCTGAGCAACAATCACGTGCTGGCCAAGAGCGACCACGCCGCCGTGGGCGACACCATCATCCAGCCGGGGCTGATCGACAACAACTGCACGCCTCTGGGAGAGGGTTCCGGTGTTGCGCCGGTGGCCTCTCTCTCCGGCTGGCTGCCGCTCAGTTCAAAGCAGACCAACGCCGACGCTGCGATTGCGCAAATTACCTCGCGAGCCGTAGACCCCAGCGGCAACATTCTGGAGCTAGGCGGCCGTCAGGCAGACGGCGTCCTCGCCCCCGCCCCTCCCGGCATCAGCTCAACCGGCGGACGGGGCGAGGCCGCAACCGTTGATCTGCAGGTGGCCAAAAGCGGCCGAACCACTGGATTAACCTGCGGCAGCATCTCCGCCCTCGATCTCGACGTGACGGTGGATTATTACCAGGACTGCGCGGAGACCCGGCCCTACCTGACCAAGACCTTCACTCATCAACTGGGGCTGAGCGGCAACCAGTTCAGCGACGCGGGCGACTCGGGCGCGCTGGTGGTGGATGCGGCGAACGCCGAGCCGGTGGGCCTTTACTTTGCGGGTGGAACAGATCTCTCCGGCGTGAGCCAGGGCGTGGCCAGCCCGGCGGCTGACGTGCTCGCCGAGTTAAGCGCGCAGTTAGGCGGGAGTTATACCTTCGTGGGCGCGGCCGACCATACGGTCAGTTGCCTGAGCTACGGCGACAACACCATCCCCTCAGCGCAGGCCCGTACGCTCAGCGATGCGGAGACGACGCGCGCCCAGCAGGCCCTTGGGCAGGCTCGGATGCTGGTGAACTCGGCGGCGGGCATCCTCGGCGTGTCCACCGGCAAAAGCAGCGACCACCCCGGCGAGGCCGCGGTCATTCTCTACACCGACGAGAGCAGGACGGTGAACGCGCCTTCCGCGTTGGACGGCGTGCGCACCGTAGTGATTCCCACCACGGCTCATGCGGTGGCTTACGGTTCGGCGCCGCAAACGCCTATTGAGGCTGGCGCCGTATCGCTGACTCCCTCAGTGTTCGCACAAGCCGTGGCCATCAAGGACCAGGCAGCCCCCAGCCTGATGCGGCAGAACCCGGCCTTCTTCGGAGTGGGCGTAGGACAAAGCCTGGACAACCCGCGCGAGGCGGCTTTGGTCATTTATGTGGACCGTAACCGCCTTCCCGCTCAACTGCCCGCGACCGTGGGCGGCCTGCGAACCCGCTTTGTGGTGATGGACCGGCTGCATGTGACCCGCTCCTATGAGGCTGAGGCGCAGTCCAGTCTCCACTGCATGGCCCACAAGCCCGCGCACATCGATCTACTCGACGCGGCCAGGCCGCGGAGCCTGAAACTGAACTGAACCAGCAGCAGCCGGCCTTCACCTGGCCATGAGCGCAGCGGCAATCTGCCGGCCGTGGAACCTGCCATTCTCGATAAATATTTCGTTGGTGCGAGAGCCGGCTACGATTACGCCGGCCAGATAGATGCCAGAAATGTTGCTTTCCAGCGTCTCGGGGTTGCAGACCGGCAGGCGATCATCTCCTTGAAAACAAATTCCTATAGACTCCAGGAACTGGAAGTCCGGGTGGTAGCCGGTCATGGCGAAGACGAAGTCGTTTTTGAGGGTTTTCCGGCCCTCGGGCGTCTGGATAACAACGGTGTCTGGCGTGATTTCGACCAGCTCGGAGCTGAAGTAGGCATCAATTTGCGCATCCTGGATGCGCTTTTCGATGTCGGGCTTGATCCAGTACTTCACGTGTGGCTGAATCTTCGGCCCGCGATAGACCAGGGTGACCCGCGCGCCGCCGCGCCACAGTTCGAGCGCGGCAATGGCGGCCGAGTTTTTGCCGCCGACGACCAGCACGTCCATGTCGAAATAGGGATGCGGATCGAAGTAGTAGTGATGAACCTTGCTCAGGTTCTCGCCGGGAATGCAGAGGTAGTTGGGCAGGTCGTAGTAGCCGGTGGCGATGGCCAGCTTGCGGGCGTGAAGCGTACCGGGGCGGCCAAAGCGGTCTACCGTGTGTACAGTGAAAGCGCCATCCTGGCCACCAACCCGCTCCACGCGGTGATACTGGCGGATGTCCAGTTTATAGAGGTCTGCCACGCGCCGATAATACTGGAGCGCCTCGTTGCGATTGGGCTTGGTGTGGGGGCTGGGAAAAGGAATGCCGCCGATCTCCAGCAGTTCGGGGGTGGTGAAGAAGATCATGTGCGCGGGATAGTGGAAGAGCGAGTTGCAGACGCAGCCCTTGTCCACCACCACGGCGCTTAGGCCGACCTTCTGTGCCTCGATGGCGCAGGCCAGGCCAGTGGGCCCGGCGCCCACCACCAGGAGATCGAAGATGCCGTCCTGCGTTGCCGGCATTTCCAGCGGCGTTTCCAGATTGGAGTCGCTCATGGCTCTAGATTAGGGCATGGAGGGGATTTACGGCTGGGTCAGGCTGCACTTTCCGGTTCGGTAGAGCATTTATGGTAGAATGGTGGAAAGAATTGGTGTAAAGGTGGAAAACAATGGCAATCAACATCAAAAACCTTGAGGTTGAAACGCATATTCGTGAACTTGCGGCGCTGCGAGGGGTAAGCCTTGTGACTGCGGTGACGGAGGCTGTGGAGCGTGAGATCGAGAGAGAAAAGCAAAGTCAACGCAGAAAGAAGCTGATGGCGGATTGGCTCATGGAAATCAGCCGTGAAACTGGGCCGAGGATGAATGATGGCAAGACCTCCACGGAACTGATAGACGAACTTTACGACCCGGAAACGGGGCTGCCGATATGATCGTGGACACCTCGGCCCTGATCGCAATTCTCAAGAATGAACCGGAAGCCGAAGCCTTTTCCGAGGCGATAGAGGCGGCAAAGGTTGTACGCATTTCCGCCGCATCTTATCTTGAGTCGAGAATCGTTGTGGGCCGGTACAAGGATCCGATTCTCATGGCCCGGTTGGAAGAAATCCTCGAAAACCCCGGACTCCAGATCGAACCGGTAACTGCGGCGCAAGCAAAGATTGCGTGGGAGGCCTATCGCGACTTCGGCCGTGGCAGCGGCCACCCAGCCAACCTGAACTTCGGCGACTGCTTCACTTACGCTCTGGCCCGCGAGAAGCGTGAACCCGTGCTATGGAAGGGCGATGATCTTGGGCATACGGATTTAAGGGCGGCGATAAAGTTAGGTTGAATATTCTGCATCGGCGGGGTGGGAACCTATGGTTTGAGAACTTGCAGTGTAATGTTCTTGGCGATGTTCCAAAGCATCTCGGCGTCCCCTAGCCCAAGACTGATGCCATGTGAAAGCTCTTTTTGAGGATGAATATAATTGCGGTAATCTCGAAGTACCTCTCCGATATCCTTCGCAGTCGTTGTAATCCATCCAAGTTCATGCGCAACATCTATATAGTTTTTTAGACCCCATTCCTTCAACGGCAATGTTTTTTGAAATTTGTCCTTAGGTGCAAGCTTAGCGGTGAATGCCAGTGCCATATCCGGAAGCTGAAGAATCCTTGCAAGAAGCAGCCCCTCAAGAATGCCTCCCATCATCACAGTAGCGGCAAGTGGCGCACCTGCCTTGACGCAAATCACACACTCATTCCATCTTTTCTGCAATATCGCCTGCATCTTAGGGTCGGATATCAAGGAACCGAACTTCGGCGGACTGTCAGTCGTGGCTATCGGTACTGCAGCAGGTGTCGGATCCTTCGAGAGCAGGATAGCATGATCTGCTAACAGTGCACCGAACTTCATCTTTAGATCTTTGATTGTTACTAAATATTTGCTTCGGAGTGTTGCGCGCGCAGCACCAGCTAACAAAAGCCGGTATAAATCATCGATGGGCTTAATCTGGTCTTCCCCCAGAAATGAAACGACAATGGTGCGATGGTTATTGAACCAAGCAAGTGCTGTCGCCTTGACGATTTGTTTCTCGTCCTCTGAAGTGACCTGAACGCCTTTGTGATCCTTAAGGACCTTATGAAGTGACTGTGCTCCGGTGACGGCCTCTTCTATACTTTGTTGCCCACTTGTCACAGATCAGGCCTTCTTCGCTTTCCTGGCTGAACCAGACTTTGCTGCCTTCTGAGTAGCACGTTTCTTCGCGGTTTTTGGATTTGATGCGCCGTCCGGTAGGATCATGGCTACAAGATTCTCTCCGACCGTGTTAATAGTAAATGTCCCTTTTTCAGCCCCCCTGTCCAATAACCCCAATCTGTGAGCGTTGTTCAATGTATTGAGCGGATCTTTAAATCGGCCCCTGGGGGCTTTGCGCGTGGCGTCCTGTAGATCTTCCTGATCTATCGCGTCCTTGCGTTCCGACTGTGGCGATTCAAACCGGTAATAATACGCAACCGCAGCTGCAAATTGAACATCGTTTCGCGGTTTTTTTGTGAAAATAAACGTCTTGATATCAATAGCACCATTGGAGGACGATTGCGAGGGGAGAGCTTGGTCCACAGCTTTCACTTTTTCATCTGAGCCGCGTTGTACCTGAGGCAAAGTCTGCACCACCACCGCAAACGGTTGTGGAAGCTGTAGCTTTTCAGCAACCCACCTTATGATGCGTTGCTGCTCATCCGACTTGAAGTCCTTGATGACTTCTACAACGGTACGGACCGCTTCGAGATCGTCCTTTACTACGTTCATAATGTTGCCAATTATAGCCGAAAAAGCACTTGTAATAGCGATTTATTTCAAAATAGAGATGATTCCTATAGTCTAGAAGCGTTGAGCGCGAGGAGCCCCATGACCATCATCAAGCAGGAAGATTTTGTTGCGAGCGTTGCGGGCGCGTTGCAGTACATCAGCTACTACCACCCGGTGGATTACATTACCAGCCTAGCCAAGGCTTATGAGCGGGAGGAGTCGCCGGCGGCGCGGGATGCGATTGCGCAGATTCTCATCAACAGCCGGATGTGCGCCGAGGGGCACAGGCCCATCTGCCAGGACACGGGGATTGTGACGGCGTTCCTCAAAGTTGGTATGAACGTGAAGTTCGAGCCCGGCGCGGGCGAGGAGCGCAAGGACATCCAGACAATGGTGGACGAGGGCGTGCGGCGGGCTTATCTTGACCCGGACAACAAGCTGCGGGCATCGATTCTGGCCGATCCGGCGGGCAAGCGGACCAACACCAAAGACAACACGCCTGCCTGCGTGACGGTGGAGCTGGTGAAGGGCGCGACGGTCGATGTGACGGTGGCGGCCAAGGGTGGAGGGTCGGAGGCTAAGGCCAAGTTCATTATGCTGGACCCCGGTGATTCCATTGTCGACTGGGTGCTGAAGACGGTGCCGACGATGGGCGCCGGATGGTGTCCGCCGGGGATGCTGGGGATCGGAATTGGCGGGACGGCGGAGAAGGCGATGCTGCTGGCCAAGCAGTCGCTGATGGACCCCATCGACATTCAGGAACTGAAGGCGCGCGGGGCGCGGAACCGGGCGGAGGAGTTGCGGCTGGAACTCTACGACAAGGTGAACCGGCTGGGGATTGGCGCGCAGGGGCTTGGGGGCCTCACGACAGTGCTGGACGTGAAGGTGCTGGATTATCCGACGCACGCGGCCAACCTGCCGGTGGCGATGATTCCCAACTGCGCGGCGACGCGGCACGCGCACTTCGCGCTGGACGGCAGCGGTCCGGTTTATCTGGACCCGCCGAGTCTGGATGCGTGGCCGAAGCTGAGTTATGACGTGACAGCCGCGCGCAAGGTGAACCTGGACACGGTCACGCGAGAAGAGGCCGCGACGTGGAAGCCGGGAGAGGTTCTGCTGCTGACCGGCAAGCTGCTGACGGGCCGCGACGCCGCGCATCACAGGCTAACTGCCATGCTTGACCGGGGAGAGAAGCTGCCTGTGGATTTTCGCGGACGGTTCATCTACTATGTGGGTCCGGTGGACCCGGTGCGGGATGAGGTGGTGGGTCCGGCGGGACCGACGACGGCGACGCGGATGGACAAGTACACGCGGCAGATGCTGGCGGAGACAGGCTTGCTGGGAATGGTGGGCAAGGCCGAGCGAGGGCCGGCGACGGTCGAGGCGATCAAGGAATTCGGAGCGGTCTACCTGATGGCGGTGGGAGGCGCGGCTTACCTGGTGTCGAAGGCTATTCATAGCTCGCGGGTCGTTGCTTTTGCCGATCTGGGCATGGAAGCGATCTACGAGTTCGACGTGCGCGATATGCCGGTGACGGTGGCGGTGGACGCGAAGGGCACGAGCGTTCACCAGACGGGACCGGCGGAGTGGCAGAAACGGATTGCCGGGATTCCGATACTGCAGTAAACAGTGGTCAGTGGTCAGCCGATGGCGCGCAGGATTGCTTCTACCGCTTCTTCCGGAGTAAGCGCGTCTACGGCAATCGAGACGTGAGCTGTGCGATAGAGCGGCAGGCGACGCTGGTAGCGGGCGGCGAGGTTGGCCTGGTCAGCGAGAATGGGTCGCGTCTGCTCGGTTCCCTGGCAGCGCTTAAGCGTCGTGGCCAGCTCGACTTCGAGATGGACCAGCAGTGTGCCTGGAGTGGTGAGCAGCAGCGCGCGCGTGCCTTCGTGCTCGATGGCGCCTCCGCCGAGGGCCAGAACCAGCGCGTCGGTCGCTGCAAGGCGGGCAATCGTCTCGCGCTCGCGCTCACGGAAGGCTGCCTCTCCGTGGCGGGCGAAGAGTTCGGCGATGGTGACGCCGGCCTCGGCCTCGATCACGTCGTCCACATCGATAAAGCTCCAGCCCAGGCGCGTGGCAACCAGCGGGCCGACGGTGGTTTTGCCCGAGCCCATGAAGCCAGTGAGGACGATGCGGCGGGGCTTGGCGTTTTGGGCTTTGGTGGTCATGGGCGCTTATTGCGGTTCGTTTGACTGCATTCTCTCTTATCAGTATAGGGAAGTTGAGTACCGGGTGCGCGTCTGCTAGCCCATCGCGATCACCACGGCTCCGGCGGTGATGAGCAGGCCGCCGATGAGGGCTGGAGGGGTGAGCTTTTCGCCGAGGAGCAGCCATGCGAAGAGGATGACCAGGGGGACGCTGAGCTTGTCCAGCGGGGCGACGCGCGAGGCGGGGCCGAGTTGCAGGGCGCGGAAGTAACAGAGCCAGGAGAGGCCGGTGGCCAAGCCGGAGAGCGCGAGAAAGAGCAGGGTGCGGCGGTCGAGGGAGCGGATTTCAGCCCATGCGCCATGGGCGAAGCCGTTTGCGTCGGTTGCGGCGCCCGCACTGGTTGGGCCGATGGGGCCGGTTTGCGAAGGAGCGAGCGCGAAGACGATGGCCCAGGCAAAGACCACGACCACGGTGGTGCGCAGCGCCATGGCCAGGTTTGAATCCACATGCGCCACGCCCACCTTGGCCAGCAGGGCGGTGGCGGCGGCAAAGACGGCGGAGAGTATTGCCCATCCAATCCAGCTCATGGGGAATATGGTACAGCGGGCCGGGCGTCCAAGCATCCCACCCTTGCCGGAAAAAAACGAAACGCAGGTCCTTCGACTCCCCTTCGCTACGCTCCGGGTTGCTCAGGATGACAGCGGCGAAGGTGGGGCACCCGGCGCGATAAGATGAGTCATGCGCAAGTTTGCTTCTTTGACCATCGCATTTGCCTTACTGGGGCTCTCCGGCTGCGGCTACCACACGCTGGGAGCGGCCAGCCACCTGCCGCCCGGAGTGCAGACGCTCGCCGTGCCGGCCTTTGCCACGCATACCGAGTCGTATCGCACCGAGACGGTGATGACCGAGGCGGTGATCCGCGAGTTTGCCACGCGCACACGGCTGCGGGTGACGCCGAACGCGGGCCCAAATGCGAGTCCGGCCCCTGACGCGGTTCTGTACGGGACGATTCTGAAGGAGACGGTGGAGCCGCTCACCTACAACTCCTCGACGCAGCAGTCGTCCAGCTTTGTAATCACTGTGGTGGTTTCGGTCACGCTCACCGGCCGGGACGGCAAGGTTCTCTTTGAGAACAAGAACTACGTCTACCGCCAGCAGTACCAGTCGACGACCGACCTGGCCAGCTTCATCGAGGAGAACCCGGCGGCCATGGAACGGCTCTCGCGAGAGTTTGCGCGGCAGTTGGTGGCCGATGTGCTGGAAGGGTTTTGAAACAGTGGTCAGTGGTCAGTGATCAGTGGTCAGAGAACAGAGACCAGAGATCAGAGCAGAACGCAGGCGGTTTTCCGCTGACATTGGCATGCCGCGAGGGTATTCTGGAGGCGCATGAGGGAGGCAATCAATTGCCGGAGGGCAAAGCGATGAGCGGGGCGCGCTGGGGCGCGGGATTCACCGCCGTGGGCCGCTTTGTGGCGGAGATGGAGGCTGCGGCGGGGGGCAAGGGTCAGCTGAAGCCCGGTTACGTGCTTGCCGGCGACGAGGTTTTTCTGCTCGACCGCTGCCGCGCGGCCGTACTCAAAGCCTTTGTGCCGCAGGATTTGCGTGATTTCTGCCTTTCTGATTTGGATCTGGCCTCGACCACAATCTTCGAGGTGCTGGACCGCGCGCAGACGCCCTCGCTGATGGCGCCCTTCCAGGTGATTTTTGTGCGCAATGTGCGCCAGCTTTATACGCGCGGCGCCAAGAAAGACGAGTTTGCCGCACTGGATCGCTATTTTCGCTCGCCCAACCCGCAGGCGCTGATTATTTTTTTGGCCGACTTTATTTGCATCCCCTCTGACGCGCGGCGCATGGAGATGGACGACAAGAACCGCTTCGAGCGGCTCACCGAGACGCTGGGCGAGCACTGCGGCATGGTGGAGTTGGCGCGTGTGAATGAGGAAGACGCGATGCGCTGGGTGGCGGCCACAGCGCAAGAGCAGGGCGCGCGCGTGGAGGCAGACGCAGCCCGTGAGCTGGTGGACGCGCTGGGCGCGGATATGATGCTGATCTCTTCGGAACTGGAAAAGCTGCTGCTCTACACCCTAGGCAGGGGGCGCATCACGCTGGGCGACGTGGAGACCATGGTGCTGGCCGCCAAGCAGCGCTCGCTCTACGAGCTGACGGACGCCATCAGCGCCTGCGACCGGGCGCGCGCCCTGGCGCTGCTGCAGGGTCTCTTGAACAGCTCGGACGCCGGCGAGGACGCGGCCATCGGCCATCTCTACATGCTGGCGCGAACCTTCCGGCAGATGCTGGTGATTCTGGAAAAGAACGTGCGCGACTCGCGCGCCATCTGGCAGGCGCTGTGGCAGGGCTTCCGCATGCCTCCGTTTGCCGCCGACGACCTGATTCGCCAGGCGCGGCGCTACAAGAGCCGCCGCGAGTTGACGCGGGCGCTCAAGCTGATTGCCCGCGCCGACCTGGAGTTGCGCTCGTCTCCGCCCGACAAGCGGCTGGTGCTGGAGCGGCTGGTCTACGAGCTGGCCTCGGAGCCGAAGCCGGCCGCGCCTTTATTCGTTTCTAACCAGCTTTCGTTCGAGGTCTGACGCAGCTTTCCTGCTGTACCGGCCTCGTCCAGATACAAGATACAGAGGGAAAGATATGCCAGATCCAACCGCATCCTTGACAAACGCCAAGCCTGCATTGAGCCTCCTGGGCCGCATCCGGCGACTCGTTCAGGGCATAGCGCCGATGATCCTCTGGATCGCCCTGCTTTTTGCCGGCGCGGGACGCTTTGATTGGGCGCGCGGCTGGATAGCTGCCGCCGTCTATGTCCTCACTATGACCGCTACAGGCGCACTGGTACACCGCTGCAACCCGGGCCTGCTAGAAGCGCGCGCAAAATTCATCCGCAAGGATACCCCGTCATTCGACAGGATCTTCATGTGGATATATTTACCTCTGACATACATTCAGGTGCTGGTTGCCGGTCTGGATGCGGTTCGATTTCGTGCGCTGCTGTTGCCGCAGTGGACACTGGTTCCGGGCATCGCCCTTTTTCTGGCAGCGATGGCTATGGTTACCTGGACCTTCCTGGTGAACCCATTTGCGGAGACCCGAGTTCGCATTCAACCGGATCGCAGCCATACGGTTGTCAGCACGGGACCCTACCACATCGTGCGCCACCCCATGTACGTGGGGTCTATCCTGATGTATCCGGCAACAGCCATGATGCTGGGCTCAGGATGGGCCATGGCAGTTGCAGCGCTGATCCTGGTTCTCATCGTCTGGCGCACGGCGGAGGAAGACCGTTTTCTGCACCGCGAACTTCCGGGTTATCTTGAGTTTGCCGCGCACACGCGTTATCGCCTGATTCCAGGACTCTGGTGAACAGGGCCGGGGACTCATCCTCTATCGCATACCGTGCTGGATGAGGCAGGCGCTATAGGCCATGTCTTCGTTCTGAATGTGGTTGGTGAGCCAGTCGTTCAGGAAGTCCAGCAGCTTGAGGTTTAGTGTGACTACGCCTTTGTCGTAGAGAAGAACGTAGTCCTCGACCTGCTTGACCAGCTCGCGGTGCTTGATCTTGTGATCGGCCAGCCCAGGGTACCTTGCGGCCTCCATCATGGCCTCTTCATCGGCGAAGTGGGTGTGCGTATAGTCCGCCAGCGTGTGCAGCATCGGGCCGGTCAGGTTCTGCGCCTGGCCTTTCATCATCGCTGCGCGCAGTTCGTTCAGGATCGTAAACAGAATGGTGTGCTGACTGTCGATTTTCAGCACACCCACGGAGAAGCTTTTGTTCCAAGTCATCAAAGCCATCTGCAATCTCCCGCCGGAACATGCCGACAATCAGAATATTGGTCAGATACGCAGAAGTTGAGCGTATCGGCTGCGTGGAGGCAACGGCGGCTTCAGTCCACGCCGAGCCCATTGAGCCAGGGGCCATACTCGCGATCCATAGTCTCGATGTGCTCGGCATAGGCTTCGCGCAGGAAGCAGAGCAGGAGACGCATCTGCATCTGCTCGCCATGCTGCACGCAATGGGAGGACTGGAGAATTTGCGCCAGGAGACGCTGGTGCTCGGCACGGTGCTCGGCGCGGCCAGGAAAAAGATGCTGCTCCAACAGTTGCTCCTCGCTGAAGAAGTGCATGCGGGTGAACTCGATGAGCCGGTCAAGCACCTCGCTGACTTGTTCCCGGCCCAAACCGCGCACCACCGCCAGGCGAAGCTCGTTCATGGTATCCATGAGGATGCCGTGTTGATCGTCCATGGCTCTGACGCCTACGGTGCAGGCGTGGTTCCAGGTTAAGAGGGTCACATGAGCCTCCATCAATCACTGTTGGAGGTATCGGTCAGGCGGAGCCTGGTGTTACCGGTAATCTGTCCGTCTCACATGACTAAGGTTTGCCGGGAGGTTTCGCGCGGGAAAATCCTTGGTCAGGGCGAGATACACTTTTCCGGTCATCGAATGGTCCGGCCGGCGGTGGATGATTCAGAATGAAGGTGCAAAATGGAATTGAGCGCCATGATTACGCCGGCAAACTCAATCGCCGCCCTGCTTGCGCTGGCTCCGTTTCTGGCTGCGGCATTCTTTCCGCAGTGGGCAGCCGGGCGGGCGCGCTTGCTTCCGCTGTGGGCGCAACTGGCGTCTCCCGCGGCGTTGTGCGCGCCCTATCTGCTGGTGGCTGTTGGCGGCGGCGTCTTCCGCTGGGGCTGGTTTGCGTTGTATGCTCTGCTGCCGGTCGCGGTGGCGAGCTTGCTTTGGCAGGCGGGACGAATTGATGAGGACCAGCGCGGCAACTGGCGGGATTTTCTGGTTCTGGCCGTTCTGGGTTTGGCAGTCGATCTGCGCTGGTTTGAGGGCGCGTGGCCGGCCCATTTGGCGATCTTCAACAAGGTTCTGCTGCTGGACGCCGGAATCTACGGCTTCATCGCCCTGCGGCAACTGGAGGGGACCGGCTTCGACCTGCGCCTGCGCCTGCGTGATGCGGCTATCGGTCTGCGCGAGCTGGCCTTGTACACGCCGATTGCGCTTGTGCTGGGCCTGAGTTTGGGATTTTTGCATCTGCACGCGGGGTGGCCAGGGCTCATGGCGATAGCCGGAGCATGGATTTTCACCTTCTTTTTCATTGCTGTTCCTGAAGAACTCTTCTTTCGCGGATGGCTGCAGAATCTGCTGGAGCGGCGCATGGGGCGCACTGCCGCGCTGTTTGTGACGGCGATTCTCTTCGGCCTGGCCCACTTCAACAAGCGCGCGGCGCATTTCAACTGGCGCTATGTGCTGCTGGCCGCGGTGGCGGGCGTCTTCTATGGGCGCGCCTGGCGATGCGAGCGGCGGGTGGGAGCCTCGGCCATCACCCATGCCTCGGTGGACACGATCTGGTCGCTATGGCTGCGCTGAGGTTGCCGGCTTGTGGGTGTGGCCGTAGGTCAGGTAGCCGAGGCCAACCCGCATATTATGGTGTACGGCTGCAGGAACCGTGATGGCGAGCGTGACTCCCAGGATGGCGTGCGCGATGGCCAGTGTATAGAGGTTGCGGTAGCGGAGAAAGAGCAGACAGGAGGCCAGTCCCCAAAGCAAAGTGACCGGCGCAAGAATGGGGCTGGGCAGATGCGCCGCGGCGAAGATGAGCGCGGCCAGGACGGCAGCGAGTTTTGCGTTGGGCAACAAACGCAGCAGGCGCGACAGAAAGAAGCACTGCAGCAGGAGTTGCTGCACGAAGGTCCAGATGATATAGCCAACATAGGTTTCGATGAAGAGGAGAGGGGTAACGGGGACGTGCAGCGTGCGCAGCTGGACTGCAAGGACAACAGCTACAGCGGAGACCGGCAACGCCAGACCAGCCACCCAGAGCGAACGAAGAAAGTTTTCCCGGCGCAGTCCCATCGCTTTCAGGCCCTCGAAGGATACCGAGGCGATGGCCGCGATCACGGCGGCAGCGACCCACCAGAGAATTCTTTGCCAGGGGCGGGGCGTCCAGATGACGAGCAGAATCAGCCCGTAGGCCACGGCCAGCTCGATTAAGTCGCGCCGGCGGCCGCGCTCTGCAACGGGGATTCTTTTGCTGGAAATCATAGATTCGATGCCCGCCATGCAACCGATGTTAGAGCATTTGCCGACGCTTATTCGAGGAGGATGGCCGGTTCCGTGACAGATCCGGGAGGTTGGCCGCGGGTGGTAAGGGCTACGGCAGCAGCCAGGATGAGGGCGCCGCCGGCCCAGGCATAGGGGCCGAGGTGCTCACCGAGCAACTGAACGCCCAGCCATGCGCCGAGCAGGGGTTCGAGGTTAAGGAAGACTCCGGCGCGGGATGCGGGCACATGGTGGATGCCCCAGTTCCACAGCAGCGTAGTGGTGGCGGTGCAGAGCAGGCCGCTGATGGCCAGCGCCACCCAGGCCGTGGGGCTGACGTGTACTAAGGGCGGCGGCTGAACGTTGGCGCGGGTCAGCGGACTCATCAGCCACGGCCCCAGCGTCCAGAGGGCCAGCATCACGGTCCCGGAGAGAATGGTGTAGGCGGTAACCACCGGCGGACTGTGGGTCAGCATCAGTTTCTTGCTGAGCAAAATCCAGGCCAGTGCAATGAAGAGCGAAAAGACGACCAGCAGGTCTCCTATGAGCGACGGTTGACCGTGCGCGGCCAGGCCGCGGCTTCCGCCCAGAGCGATGAGCGCCGCGCCCACCGTGGAACCGCAGAGGGCCAGCCATGCGAAACGGTCCAGTCGTTCTTCGTGGGCCCGCTTGCCGGCAAAGAGCGGGGCTGCGGCGGCCAGGAGCACCGGCATAGCGCCCACCATCAGCGAGGCGTGGCTGACCGTGGTGCGGGCCAGGCCGTGAAACTGGAGCAGAAACTGGAGAGGCACGCCGAGGAAGGCGCAGAGGAGCAGCAGACGCGTTTCGGCGGCGGAGAGCCGAAAGCGGCGGCGATGGATGAAGGCCACGGGCAACATGCCTAGGCAGGCAAACAGAAAGCGGTAGAGCACCATGTACTCGACGCTCATCTCGTTGAGCGCGAGACGGCCCCAGTAGAAACCGGTGCCCCACAGGCATCCGGCAGCGAAGCAGGCGCCATAGCCGAGATACATGAGGCGAGGACTGATTGCGGAGTTCTTTGCCATCCTTCTTTACTGTCGCACATGCGCGGGGCGAGGCACATGGGAAGGCCGCATCCGTATTCAAGGACAGCCGCATCGGCGAGAATAGCCAAGGATGGCGAAGCGGTTGTTTGCGACGGGATGGGGAGTGCGCGCGGGGCTGAGCCTGGCAGCGATGGGGGCGGCGTTGTGCGCGGTTGCGGCCATCCGGGCACAGAGCGAGATGCCGAGTGCGCCGGAGCCAACCCTCGTCCCCCAGGAGCGCGCGCTATCCTACCGGCTTGCTGACAAGCCCTCTCAGCCGCCGGCGTTCAAGGTTTCCGTCGAGCCGCTGGGCTTTTCGGGGCCGGGGGCTATCAGCCTGGGGCTGCGGAACAGCGTTGCATCACTGGACTTTCTGGATGAAAACCGGCTGCTGTTCACTTTTCGGGTGCCGGGACTGGTTCACCGCGATGCCGGGGAGGGCGAAGAGCGGCAGATTCGCGCGGTGGTGCTGAAGCTGCCGGCGGGCACGGTCGAGGCCGAGGCCCTATGGACGGTTCACGACCGGGCGCGCTACCTGTGGGCGCTCAACGGCGGCCGCTTTCTGCTGCGCGACCGCAACAATCTGGAGATGGGCGACGCCACGCTGGAGTTGAAGCCCTTCCTGCGCTTTCCGGGACCGCTGCTGTGGCTGGAGATGGACCCCACGCAACAATATCTGGTGACCAACTCGCGAGAGCCGGCGACGGCGGGCAGCAAAACCGGCGAGGAGGGCAGTCAGTCCACTGTGAACGGGTATGGGCAAAAACCCGACGGCGAGTCCGATCTGGAGGTGCGCATCCTTCGCCGGGACTCCGGTCAGGTGATGCTGGTCAGCCGCGCCCGCTCCACGGTGCATCTGCCCATCAACTCCGACGGCTACCTGGAGAGCCTGCGCGGCATGGGCGAGGGTTGGCTGCTGAATCTGAAGTACTTCAGCGGCGGCAGCAGGATTCTGGGACAGGTGGAGTCGAGTTGCGCTCCATTGTTTGATTTTTTGTCGCAGCGGGAGGTGCTGGTGACGGCGTGCACTCCGCTGGGCGCGGGCAAGCTGGTGGCGATGACGACCGAAGGGCGCCGCCTCTGGGATGCTGAGACTTCGGCTGCGACGGTTTGGCCGCTGGTGGTGAGGTCGCCGGACGGATCGCGTCTGGCGCGGGAGGCTCTGGCTGTCAACCACCCGGTCAGCGCCGGCTCGTCCCTCGATCAAGGCGACATCAAAGGACAACTGGTGGAGGTTCTGGACGCGGCGGACGGCAAGGTGGTGCTGGAGGCGGCGGCCAGCCCGATTCTGGATGCGGGCGGAAATGTGGCCATCTCACCCTCGGGACGGCGCGTGGCGGTGCTCAACGGCGGCGCAATCCAGGTCTTCGAATTGCCGGCGCCGACGCCGCTCCCGGAGCCCTCATTTCTTGCCCCCGCCGCTCATCCGCCGAGCCGCTGACCGGAGCTTGCCCGTGCGCGGTGAACGTCAAGTTGTGTAAACTGGGCTGCGGGAGAGTTTTCTTGTCTAAAACTGACGTTCGCTATGCGGTTGCAGCGCTTTCCGACTGCGGCAGCACGCGCCCTTCCAACGAAGATGCGTTCGGAGTCTCCGCCGAGCACGGAGTCTATGTCGTCTGCGACGGCATGGGCGGCGCCGCGGCCGGGGAGATCGCCAGTTCCATGGCCGTGAACGAGGTGCTGCGCCTGCTCGGTGGCCGAGACGGGGCCTCGCCGCTCGAAGAGACGGTCGAAGAGGCCATCCGCGCCGCCAACGAGGCCATTTATTCCCGCGCAGAGGGCAACCCCCAACTCAACGGCATGGGAACCACGCTGGCGGGCCTGGTGGCCGAAGGACGCCGCGTGCTGGTCTTTAACGTGGGCGACAGCCGCTGTTACCGTCTGCGCAAACGCAAACTAAAACAGATCAGCCTGGACCACTCGCTGGTCGAGGAGCAGGTGCGGATGGGCCGCATCACACCCGCCGAGGCCCTTCACTCCCCGTTGCGCAACGTGATCACCCGCGCCCTGGGCACGCAACCGAGCGTCGAGCCGGATTTATTTGAGCTGAAAGCCGAGGCCGGCGACATTTTCCTGCTCTGCTCCGACGGGTTGACCGGCGAGGTTCCGGACCCGCAGATCGAATCCCTGCTGGCCGCCGATCTGCCTCTCGATCAGATCTGCGCCCGGCTGGTGGAGGCCGCCAACCAAGCCGGCGGACACGACAACATCACCTGTATGCTGGTGCGGGCGGAGGGGTAGGGCGATTACTTGCGACGCCTACACCTGCCGAGTTCGCTTGCATTTTTTCTTATATTGTAGCTACAATTAAATCATGTTCGTCTGGGATGAGTCAAAACGGAAGTCAAACCTCGAGAAGCACGGGCTTGACTTCAAAGACGCTCATCTTGTCTATGACAACCCGGAGAAATGCACCTACGAGAGCAGCCGGCAAGGCGAGCGCCGCTGGATGGACATTGCCGTGGCTGTGATTCACGGCAGGCTTCTGGCCTTGATCTACACCGAACGCGGAGACCAGGTCCGCGTGATTTCGTTTCGGCCAGCATCGCGAGAGGAGCGCGAACAATATGAACAAGACGCCAAGTGAAACCGATTGGGAGCGCGTGCTGGCACATCAGGAAGGCGATCTGATCCCCTATGAGCCTGGGGATGGCCCCTATGACCCGAATGATGCCGAGGCGGCGCGCGCCTGGCTTGCGCAGGCTGACCTGGTTCGCCACGGAAAGCTGGTTCGCAGAGGCAAGCGCGGCCCGCAAGTGGCTCCTACCAAGACGCTGGTCTCTTTACGCTTGTCCCCCGAAGTAATCAACCACTTCAAAGCGACAGGACGCGGCTGGCAGACGCGCATCGACAGCACCTTGCTGGAGTCGATCAGAAAGAGAGCCTAGCAGCCGAGGGGAGGGGTGCCCGTGGACTCACCTATGAAACCAGGGAAACCGTCAGCATCAATACCAAAGATTGACAAAGTCTGTTATTGGGTCCAGCATTGGAATCAGGAGTTTTTCCCATGAATGTTTCGCTGACCCCTGAACTGGACAACTTCGTCGCCGGCAAGGTTGAATCCGGCCGCTACAACTCGGCCAGCGAGGTGGTGCGCGAGGCGCTACGGCTGCTCGAAGAGCACGACCGTGTGCGAAGCGCGCAGCTGGCCGCTTTCAATCAGGAGATTGGGGCGAGGCTGGCGTCCCTGGACCGAGGAGAGCACGTCAAGCCGGAGGCGGCTCGGCAGCGGCTTGAGCAAAAGTCCCGTGAGCGGAGAAAGCTCAGCGCATGAAGGAGTACGTTCTCAATCGTGCTTTTTTACCCGACGGAAGAGCAGGAGCATCGGGATGCAGAGTAGCGCGAGGAAGGCCATCAGGCGGAAGTTATCCATGTAAGCCATCAGAGCTGACTGCTGTTGCACGCTGCGGTAGAGCGCGCCCAGAGCCTTTTGATGCGCGGTGACCATGTCCACGCCCTGGGAAAAGAGTTTTGCCTGGAGGCCGCGCACCAATCCGCTGGCTACGGGGTTTCCGGCGCCGGCGTTGGCCGCCAGATAATTCTGATGAGCCTGAGCTCCGCGCACCAGCATGGTGGTGACGGTGGCGATGCCGATGGAGCCGCCGATGCTGCGCATCAGGTTGTAGATGCCGGTGGCGTTGCCCATCTCCTTTTTGGGCAGCAGGCTCAGGGTCATGGTGGTGAGGGGGACAAAGACGAATCCCATGGCCAGGCCGCTCATCACGTTGGGCACGACCACCGAACCCATGCCGATGGCGAGATTGATCTGGCCCAGCAGCCAGGTGGAGTAACCCAGCAGGGCAAAGCCGAAGGCCATCAGCAGGCGGGCATCGATGTAGCGGACGAGGAGGCCTGCCGTCACCATGGAAACCATGGCGCCGAAGCCGCGCGGGCTGACGGACATGCCGCTCTGCAGCGCCGAATAGCCCATCATGGTTTGCAGGAACAGGGGCAGCATGGCCGTGGAGGCATAGAGAACGAAGCCGTAAGTGGCGGTAACCAGCGTCCCCACGCTGAAGTTGCGGTCGGCAAAGACTTGCAAATGGACGATGGGCTCGCGGTCCTTCAGTTCGCGAGCGATGAAGGCAATGAGCGCCAGCACGGAGATGGCAGCCGTCCATCGCACCCAGGTGGAGGCGAACCAGTCCGACTCCTGTCCCTTGTCCAGCACTAACTGCAATGTTCCCAGCCAGAGGGCCATGAGGCCGAAACCGAGATAGTCGATGGCTCCCTTGAATTTGTGGCGGAGATAAGGCGGGTCCTCGACGTTGAGGTTGACCATGAAGAGCGCCAGGATGCCGATGGGGAGATTGATGTAGAAAATCCAGCGCCAGGAGTAGCTGTCGGTGATCCAACCGCCGAGGGTGGGGCCGATGATGGGGGCGACGATGACGCCGAGGCCATAGACGGCCATGGCGGTGCCGTGCTGTCGGGGCGGAAAACTCTCCAGCAGGATGGCCTGTGCCAGCGGTTGCATTCCGCCGCCGCCGATGCCCTGCAGAATGCGGGCCGCAATCAGCATGGGCATGGAGACAGCCATGCCGCACAGCAGCGAGGCGACGGTAAAGATGAGGATGGAGATGAGCAGCAGCCGGGTGCGGCCGATGCGCCGCGCGATCCATCCTGCGGCGGGCAGCATGATGGCAGTGGAGACGAGGTAGCTGGTCAGAACCCAGGTGGACTCATCGGTGGTGGCCGAGAGGTTGCCCGCAATGTGCGGCAGGGAGACGTTGGCCACCGAGGAATCGAGCACCACCATGAAGGTGGCCAGCATGACGGACGCGGCAACTATCCACGGGTTGGCCGCCGGCTTCCAGTCGTGGTGTTCGTCTCTCGCATTGTGCAAGGCGCCGCTCGCTGTGCTCATCCGGCTGTCCGTTCCCGCAACTCGATTGGCAACGCTGAAAGCAGCGCGGCGCGGGTTTTCCGTTGAACTGACCGCATGGTCAATTCATTATAATTGACGGCCATTTGCGGCTCGTCATTGACGCGCTACGGAAGCGCGCGTATTCTGCGGAGGGTGAATGGAGAGGCATGACCATGAACAGGCGTGAATTACTTCAGTGGATGGGCAGCGCGTGTTCCGCGCTTGCGCTCTCCAGGTTTGCAATAGCCCAGGCAGCGCAGGGCAGTCACTTCGTGGGAACCAGGTCTTCTCTGCAAGGCTACCGGATTCCGGACTGGTTTCGCGATGCCAAGTTCGGCATTTGGTCGCACTGGGGTCCGCAGTCGGCTATCGAGGATGGGGATTGGTACGCCCGCAATATGTACATCCAGGGATCGGACCAATACCGCTATCATGTGGAAACCTACGGCCATCCCTCTAAGGTCGGCTACAAGGATCTGGTGGATAACTGGAAGGCCGCCAAGTGGGACCCGGATCATCTGATGAGCCTGTACAAGAAGGCGGGCGCCAAATACTTTGTGAGCATGGGCGTTCACCACGATAACTTCGACCTTTGGAATTCTAAGTACACGCGCTGGAACGCCGTGAAGATGGGACCGAAGAAGGATGTGGTGGGAATATGGCGGGATGCGGCGCGGAAGCAGGGTTTGCGCTTCGGAGTTAGCGAGCATCTTTGGATCAGTTATAAGTGGTTTGCGGTGAGCCACGGCTCCGACAAGACCGGCCCGCTGGCCGGCGTATCCTACGACGGCGCCGATCCGCAGTACGCGGACTTATATCACGATGCCGATTGCGCGCGGTTCGCCGAAAAAGAAAAACTCGATTGGAACGACGATGGGATTCCCGAATCGTGGAAGAAGCATTACCTGGATCGCATGACCGACCTCATCGACAAGTATCAGCCCGACTTTCTATACACCGATGGTCATCTTCCCTTCGAGGAATACGGGATGAAGATGGTGGCGCATCTTTATAACGTCAGCGCGCAATTGCATGGCGGCATAACCGAGGCGATCTATACCAGCAAAGAGGAGACCGATTGCAACATCGGCACTTGCCTGCTGGATCACGAGCGCGACGTCACCGATGAGATTGCCAGGAACCCGTGGCAGACCGATACCTGCATTGGTCAATGGCATTACATGCGCGGCCAGCAGTATAAGACGGCCAAGAAGGTCATCGACATGCTCGCTGATATTGTCAGCAAGAACGGCAACCTGCTGCTGAACTTTCCGCTGCCTAACTCCGGTGAACTGGATTATGAGGAGTTAAATGTTCTGGACGGCATCACCGCATGGATGGCGGTGAACAGCGAAGGCATCTATGCCACGCGCCCGTGGAAGATTTACGGAGAAGGCCCCTCGACCAAAGTCGAGATCCAGGCAGGCAACTTCAACGAGAGCAAACATCCCGCCCTTACCGCCGAGGATGTTCGCTTCACGACCAAGCGAAGCACGCTGTACGCCTTTGTGATGGGCTGGCCGGAAAAGGAAGCCGTTGTGCAGGCACTCGGCCTGGCTAGTCCGCAAGCTCCCGGCAAGATCCAGAGAGTGGAACTGCTGGGCTGCAAGGGCGAACTCATGTGGAAGCAGGACGAATCCTCTTTGAGGGTCGAGATGCCCGCGGAGAAGATATCGGAGGTAGCGATCACGCTGAAGATTGAGCTGGCGTAAAGCGGTTGGCGTGGCATATCGTGAGCGAATGGACCAGCGACGACGCCGGCCTGCGCCCGTTCGACGCCGTCTGTTTGTATAAAAGAAATCTTTCAGCCGCGAATCAGAGGATTATGATGATTCCGGTGGTGAATCCTGCCGATAGGAATAGAGTTCGCCAGTTAGGCTGGGGGAAAACCGATGAAAGACAAGCACAAGAAGGAAAAGGCGGAGAAGGCGCGGGAGGCGACGCCTGCAGACGGCATCCAGCTTGGCGGAGACCTGCCAGCGCCGAAGCCGGACGATGAAAAGACTTTGCGACTGGGAAAAGACTGCGACTATGAGCGCGAACTAAGCCGCCTGCAAGTGGAGCTTGTCAAGCTGCAGGAGTGGATTCGCCACGAGGGTCTGCGTGTGGTGGTGATCTTTGAAGGCCGCGACGCGGCAGGCAAGGGCGGCGCCATCAAGCGCATCACGGAATCGCTGAACCCGCGTATCTGCCGCGTGGTAGCTCTGGGCACGCCCACCGAGCGCGAAAAGACGCAGTGGTACTTCCAGAGATATGTTCCCCACCTGCCGGCGGCGGGCGAGATGGTGCTCTTTGATCGCAGCTGGTACAACCGGGCAGGGGTCGAGCGGGTGATGGGCTTCTGCACCGAGGCGCAGTACCGGGAGTTCATGCAGAGCTGCCCGGAATTCGAGCGCATGTTGATCCGCTCCGGAATTCGCCTGATCAAGTATTGGTTTTCCGTCAGCGACGAGGAACAGGAGAAACGCTTTCAGGATCGCATGAAGACCCCCACCAAGCGCTGGAAGTTGAGCCCGATGGATTTGCAGTCGCGCAAGCACTGGGCGGAGTACTCGCGGGCCAAGGACGAGATGTTCGCGGTAACCGACACCAAGCAATCGCCTTGGTATGTGGTGAACGCGGAAGACAAGAAATGCGCGCGGTTGAACGTGATCCGGCATCTGCTGTCGATGTTCGATTACCGCGATCTGACGCCCGAGCCGCTGGAACTTCCGAAGCTGGAGAAGTCGAAATACGTGCGTCCGCCCATCCAGGAACAGAACTTCATTCCGCAGATTTACCGGTAGGGAGGACTGACAGGAATCGCGTCACGGCGCCCGCATCATCGCCAGTTGTCCAGCGCGGGGAATCCCCATGCGCGGCTTCTCATTTACGCGGGTCTGATCCCTTCAAGACCGTCTCTGTCTGCCTGCTGCGAAACTTCTCCAGCCGTTGTGCGATCGCCTTATCTTCCAGCGCCAGAATCGCCGCGGCAAAAAGCCCCGCATTCTTCGCGCCCGCTTCGCCAATGGCAAACGTCGCCACCGGAATTCCCGCCGGCATCTGCACCATCGACAACAGCGAGTCAAGGCCGTTCAGAGCGCTGCTCTTCATGGGAACGCCCAGCACCGGCAAAGTCGTCTTGGCCGCCACAAATCCCGCCAGATGCGCCGCGCCGCCCGCTCCCGCGATAATCACGCGCAGTCCGCGCTGCTTTGCGCTCTCGGCATACTGCAACGTCCTATCTGGAGTGCGATGCGCGGAGATCACTTGCGCTTCATATGCGATGCTAAGCTCATCGAGCACCTTGGCCGCCGCTTCCATCGCCGGCCAATCGGATTTCGATCCCATAATGATTCCAACATCGATTCTTTTCGTCGCTTCCGCCATCATCTCCTCCACCCGTGCAGCACTTCTACGAACGCGGCCTGCTCCAGCGCCTGTACGCGGCCCTGCAACATCTCCGCGGTATCTCCCGGCAGCACCGGGCAACGCTTTTGCAAGACAATCGGGCCGCCATCGACTTCTTCGGTCACCTGGTGAATCGTACACCCAGTCTCGCTGACGCCCGCGGCCAGCACCGCCTCATGCACCTTCATATTCATCAGCCCTCCAAAGGCAGGCAGCAGCGAGGGATGAACATTCAACAGCCTTCCCCGCCACGTATTTATAAACTCTTCAGAGACGATGCGCATGTATCCGATCAACAGCACCAACTCCGCTCCGGCCTCGCGCAACTTCTCGCTCACCTGCCGGTCATAGGCCTCGCGCTTCAGCCCTGCCGGATCGAGAAACAACGCGCGAATGCCATGCCTCGCCGCTCGATCAAGGATCGGAGCAGCCAGCTTGTCCGACACCACCAGCACGATCTCAACATCGAGCGTGCCCGCAGCGATGGCATCGAGAACCCCTTGCAGCGCCGTTCCGCGCGTTGAACCAAGAACGCCGACCTTCAAGCTCATGCCGACCGCACCGCCTTCATATGCTCCACGCGCCGGGCAATGGACGGCCCCGTCCCAATATCCGCGCGATGGAAGAACGGTCCCGGAATCTGGCGTACAACTCGTTCGCAGAGTGCCTCCGCCCCGGCAATCGTCGCGGCAGTTCCAACCACCGCAAGCGCGCGCGAGCCCGTCGCAATCAACTCCCCATCCTTCACATCGACGGCGCTTAGATAGGTCGTGACTCCCTCGGGCAACTCCGCCGGCAGCAGAACTACATCGCCCTTGCGCGGATTGTCCGGATAGCCCTCGGGCACGACGTACTTGCAGACGCTGGCCTTGGGCGCGAAACTCACCACGCAGTCAGTCAGCTTCCTCTCCACGATGGCGCGGCAAATCTCCGCAAAATCCGTCTCCAGCAACGGCAACAGATTGAGCGATTCAGGGTCCCCGAAGCGGGCGTTGTATTCGATCAGCTTCACGCCATCGCGCGTGGCCATGAATCCACCATAGAGAATTCCCTTGTACGGCGCGCCGCACTCCTCGGAAAGCGCCGCGGCGACTTGCTGATTAATCTCCTGTGCCGATGCAATGTCAGCATCCTCCAAAAATGGCAGTTTATGGTCGGCGTCCGTGTAGGTTCCCATGCCGCCCGTGTTCGGCCCCTTATCGCCCTCGTACGCGCGCTTGTGGTCCTGCACCGCGGGCATGTGCCGCAAGGTCTTTCCATCGCAGAAACTCATCAGCGAAAACTCTTCGCCCTCGACCTTCTCTTCGACGACAAACGGATGCCCGCGAGTAACCAACTCCCGGCAGTACGCAAAGCTGTCTTCAAGCGATAGCAGATGATCGCCGCACACCTTTACGCCCTTTCCGCCAGCCAGCCCATCGTCTTTGATGACATGCCGATTCGGATAACGCGCGAAGACTTCTTCGAGCCCATCGAGAGACGAGAAACGCTGGAAGAACGGGTTGCCGGGAATTTTGTACTTTGCCAGCAACTCGCGCGCAAAGCCCTTGCTCGATTCGATTCGCGCCAGGCTCTGCGTGGGGCCAACGACAGGAACCTTCGCGGCCCATAGCGCGTCCGCAACCCCCGCCGCCAGCGGAGCCTCCGGGCCGATCACGGCCATGGTTACATGATGCTCGCGAGCGAACGCGGCCACCTCTGCCGGGTTCGTAATGCTTCCAATGCTATAGGCGGAGCACATGCTCGCGATGCCGGGATTACGCGCGCCGCTGAAGCACACAAGCTTCGGCGGCGGCGACGAGCGCTCGAGCACTGCCGCAATGGCATGCTCGCGCGCTCCCGAACCGACGATGAGAATCGTCTCGCTCATCTCGTCAGACTCGCCAACACGGTTGCTTCCAGCGGCCGCAGATCCGGAGCAAATGCCGTTCCCGTGATTTTCTCAAACAATTGAATGTATCTCGCCGCAAGCTCTGCAATCAGATCGTCAGGCGGCGTCGGCAGCACGGCGTCCTTGTATGGATCGCAGCGCTCGCGGAACCACAACCGGAAGAACTCCTTGTCGATCATGTTGGGTTCCTGTCCCGCCGCCAGCCGTTGCGCATAGCTGTCGGCCAGCCAGTAGCGGCTCGAATCCGGCGTGTGAATTTCATCGACTAATAGAATCTCGCCATCGCTCGCCACGCCAAACTCGTACTTCGTATCCACCAGGATCAGCCCGCGTCCGGCGGCAATCTTCTGCCCGAAGGCAAACAGCGCAAGCGACTTTGCCGAAGTAAACTCCCACTGCTCCGCCGTCAGCCAGCCCTCGGAGACGATCTCTTGCGCCGTAACCGGCCGGTCGTGGGTCGTCTCCTTGGTTGTTGGCGTGACGATGTTTTTCGCTAGCCGTTCGTTCTTCTTCATGCCCTCGGGCAGCGCATGGCCGCAATAATTCCGCACGCCCTTCTGGTACTGTGTCCAGATCGACGTGTCGGTCGATCCCGTCATGTACCCGCGCACCACAAACTCGATGGGCAGCACCGTGCACTTGCGCGCGATCAGCGCATTGGCATGGGGGCTCGAAATCGCATGGTTGCCGACAATGCCGCGCGTCTGCTCAAACCAATACAGAGAGGTGCGATTCAGCACCTGCCCCTTGAATGGAATCGCGCCCAGCAGGCGATCGAAGCCGCTTTGCCGGTCGGTCGTAATCAGCAGCAGACGGCCATCGCCCATCTCATACGTGTCGCGCACCTTGCCCACGTACTTCTCAGTCAGAGACTTTGCCGTCAGCGGCAGATCGGTCGCCGTCAGGCAATGTGGAATCGCATCGAGCAGCAACTGTCGTTCCATCTCATTTCACCTCGTTAAAACGCACGCCGGATGCATTTGCCTCCACGCGCCCCAGCTCCCAAACGCGCAGCGCGGGAAAGGCCGCGATGGCGGCCGCCAACTCACTCTGTAACCCCGGCGGCCCAATCAGCACCAATCCCACTCCCATGTTGAAGGTGCGATACATCTCGAGATCGTCAATATTCCCCAGCCGCCGCATCAGCGCAAAGATCGGTTGCGGCGTCCAGGTCGCACGATCGATCACAGCGCCCAGTCCGTCCGGCAAAATGCGCGGCACATTCTCCACTAGACCGCCGCCGGTAATGTGCGCCATGCCCTTCACCGGAATTCCGGCGCCGAGAATGTTCCTCACCGGCGCAACATAGTTTGTATGGGGCGCGAGCAGCGCATCCGCCATCGATTTCCCCGCAAGCTCCTCGGGCCGCGCATCGATCGCATAGCCGCCGATCTCGAAGATCAGCTTGCGCGCCAGCGAAAAACCATTCGTATGCAGACCGCTGGAGTTTATCGCGTACAGCACATCGCCCGCAACAATAGTTGCTCCTGTCAGCAAGCGCTCGCGATCAACCACGCCGGTCACGAAGCCAACCACATCCAGGTCGCCCTCCGCATACACCGCGGGCATCTCTGCGGTCTCTCCTCCCACCAGCGCAATGCCGGCCTCGATGCACGCGGCGCTCATTCCGCGCACCAGCGCCTCGACAATCTCCGGCTCCGTCTTGTGAAAGCCCAGGTAATCCAAAAACGTTAGCGGCGTCGCGCCCATCACCACGATGTCGCCCGCGACGGCAGCCACCAGGTCGCGGCCCAGATCTTCATAACGGCCAGCCATCACCGTCACCTTGCTCTTGGTGCCGACGCCGTCCGTGCTCTGCACCATCACCGGGTTCTTCATGCCCTTAAGCGCATTGCCCAGGGCAAAGAGCGATCCAAAGGAGCCCAGCCCAGTGAGCACTGCCGAGGCATGTTGCTTGTGGGTTTCGGCCACATACGACTTGATGCGCCGCACCGCCTCGTTACCGGCCTCGATGTCCACTCCCGCGGACTTGTAATCCACCTTCGAACTCACGCTCTCTCCTACCCAACCCACTTGCGCGCATTATCAAACATCCGCTGCCACGGGCTATCCTGCGGTTCGCGCATCTTATCCCGCACCCAGGTGTGCTGCACGCCCAGAAAGACGCGCTCCGGATGCGGCATCACAATCAGCGCGCGTCCATCCGCGCTGCTCAATCCCGCAACGCCCTGCACGGAGCCGCTGGGGTTCAACGGGTAATGCTCGGTGACGTTGCCATACGTATCAATGTAGCGCAGCGCGACCCGAGAGTCCGCCGCGATGCCGCTCACATGCCCCTCGCCATGCGCAGTCACGATAGGAACGCGCGCGCCGGCCATGCCTTCAAAGAACAGCGACGGCGACTCCTGAATCTCCACCATGCACAGCCGCGCCTCAAACCGCGCCGACACATTGCGCCCGAAGCGCGGCCAACTCGCGGCTCCGGGAATAATCTCGCGCAGTTGCGCCATCATCTGGCAGCCATTGCAGACGCCCAGCGCAAAGCTATCCCCGCGCGCAAAGAACTCCGTGAACATCTCCTTCAGCCTGTCGTTGAAGAGAATTGTCTTGGCCCACCCGCTGCCCCCGCCCAGCACGTCGCCATAGGAAAATCCGCCACACGCGGCCAGTCCTTTGAACTCCGCAAGGCTCACGCGCCGGGTGAGCAGATCGCTCATGTGGACATCGACGGCGGCGAAGCCCGCGCGATCAAACGCCGCGGCCATCTCCACCTGCCCATTCACGCCCTGCTCGCGCAGAACGGCAACCCGCGGACGCGCCGTATGCACAAAAGGCGCGCTCACCCGTTCCGACCGATCGAAGGGAACACTGATAAAAAGCCCGGGACGTTCGGCGTCCTGGAGTAACGAGAACTCCTGCCGCGCGCTCTCCGGATTATCGCGCAGCGACTGGATGTGAAAGCTGGTCTCCGCCCACATCTTGTGCAGCGCGGTGCGCGTGTTGCGATACGCAATCTCCCCGCCGCCGCGAATCACGATCTCGTTGCCCGGCGCGCCACGCCCAATCACTTGCGCCGCAACTCCGGCAGCATTGAACCGTGCAAGTACCTCGGCAATGTCCTTCGCCGCAACTTGCACCACCGCTCCCAGTTCTTCGCTGAAGAGCTCTTTGAGGCCCGCAACCGGCAAATCAATCTCCAGCCCCAATCGTCCGGCAAAGGCCATCTCCACCAGCGTCACGAACAGCCCGCCATCGCTGCGGTCGTGATAGGCCAGCAGCTTTCCCTCGCGATTGAGCTGCTGTATCGCGGCGAAGAATGCTTTCATCACCTCTGCCGTGGGCGCGTCGGGAGCCTCATTTCCAACCTGCCCGTACACCTGCGCCAAACACGATCCGCCCAGCCGATTTTTGCCCTGGCCAAGATCGATCAGAATTAGCGACGCATCGCCTTCGCACAACTGCGGCGTCAGCGTCCGGCGCACATCGCTGACCGGCGCAAAGCCCGACACGACGAGCGACAGCGGCGACACCACAACCTTCGCCTCACCGCCTTCACCAACCCACTTCGTCTTCATCGACATGGAGTCTTTGCCCACCGGGATCGTCATTCCCAGCGCCGGGCAAAACTCCATTCCCGCCGCATGAACGGCGTCGAAGAGCTTCTGATCCTCCTGCCCCTCGCCCGCCGCTGCCATCCAGTTTGCCGAGAGCTTGATGTCGCCGAGCCTGCCAACTCGCTCGAGACCGATTGCCGCGCCGGCCAGATTGGTGATCACCTCACCCACGGCCATGCGCGCCGAGGCCGCCGCATCGATGACCGCCAGCGGCGTTCTCTCGCCGATGGCCATGGCCTCGCCCCAGAAAGAATCGTACGCGCCCAGCGTTACCGCGCAGTCAGCCACCGGAACCTGCCATGGCCCCACCATTTGATCCTGCACCACAATTCCCGTAATACTGCGATCGCCAATCGTAATTAAAAATGATTTAGCCGCAATCGTTGGCAGCCGCAAGAGCCGCTCCACAGCATCCGCGATGGTTACGCCCGCAAGATCAAGCGGCGCGGCGGCAATTTTCGTCCGAGTGAATTCGCGCTCCATCTTGGGCGGCTTTCCGAAGAGCACGTGCAGCGGCAGATCGATGGCTTTGCCCGCTTGCGCGGATGCCGCGCTATCACTGAGTGTGAGATGCGGCTGCTGTTCCGCCGTCCCGATCACTGCGAACGGACACCGCTCGCGTTCGCAGATGGCCTCAAACAAATGCAGATTTTCCGGCGCAATCGCCAGCACGTAGCGTTCCTGCGCCTCATTGCACCACGCCTCCAGCGGACTCATCCCCGCCTCGCCGCGCGGAATCGCATTCAGGTCGAAGCTCCCGCCGCAGCCGCCGTCCTTGATCAACTCCGGAAACGCATTCGACAATCCGCCCGCGCCCACGTCGTGAATAAACGCAATCGGATTCGCCTCGCCGCGCTGCCAGCAGCGGTCGATGACCTCCTGCGCGCGGCGTTCCATCTCCGCGTTATCGCGCTGCACTGAAGCAAAATCCAGGTCAGTATTTCCACTGCCAGCGCTGCTTGAAGCCGCGCCTCCGCCAAGCCCAATCAGCATCGCCGGACCGCCCAATGCAACCAACGCATAGCCGGCCTTAATTGCGCCCTTCTCGACATGCTCCGCGCGAATATTTCCCAGGCCGCCCGCCAGCATGATCGGCTTGTGATACCCGAAGATCGCGCCTTCAGAGTTCATGCTCGACTGCTCATAGGTGCGGAAGTATCCGCACAGAGCCGGTCTGCCATATTCGTTGTTGTATGCAGCCGCGCCCAGCGGCCCATCGATCATGATGTCCAGCGGCGAAGCAATATGCGCGGGCCGCCCGTATGCTCGCTCCCAGGGTTGCGGCGCCTGCGGCAGATTCAGATTCGACACCGTGAAGCCGCACAACCCGGCCTTGGGTTTCGCTCCGCGCCCGGTCGCTCCTTCATCGCGGATCTCTCCGCCCGATCCCGTCGCTGCCCCCGGCCATGGCGAAATCGCCGTGGGATGATTGTGCGTCTCCACCTTCAGCAAAATATGAATATCTTCTTCGTGAAATGCATACGCCGCGCCGGCTGGCTCGGGAAAGAATCGTCCGCCGCGCCCGCCGCGAATCACCGCCGCATTGTCGCGATAAGCCGAGAGCACATCCTCGCCCGACACCTCATTGGTATTGCGAATCATCTGAAACAGCGATCGCGGCTGCTTCACACCGTCGATTGTCCAGCTTGCATTGAAGATCTTGTGGCGGCAGTGTTCGCTGTTGGCCTGGGCAAACATATATAACTCGACATCGGTGGGATTGCGCTTGAGCCGCTTAAACTCCGCGACCAGATACTCGATCTCATCGGAGGCAAGCGACAGTCCCAGCTCACGATCTGCCGCGGCAATCGCCGCCGCTCCCAGGCCCAGCACATCGATATGCCCGAGCGCCTTCTGCGCACGCGGCGCAAACAGCGCATGCAACTCGTCCGAGCTTGAGAAGAACACACTCTCGGTCATGCGGTCGTGCAACGCGCCGGCCAGCGCCCGGAGATTAACTGCGCTGGAAGAAACGATGCTCACCACGCGCGCGCGTTCGATCCGTTCAATCGCTCCAAAGCCCGTATTATGTAGAATGTCGGTCGCCTTGCTTGACCAAGGAGACTGCGTACCCACGCGCGGCGCAATCCACACGCGCTGCCCTGCCGTGCTCTCCACGCCCGCGCCCAGCAACTCAGCCAGCCTTTGATGGTCGATCTCGCTTTCAGAATCTTTGCGCAGCAGCAGCAAGTACAGATAAGACGCCTCGACCGCAGCCACGCCGGCGTCGATGGCGCGCAGACGTGCGGCCAGCCGCGCGGCCTCGAACTCCGTCAGCGCCGACGGCCCGGGCAGCACCCGCACCGCCGCGCCGTCAAATGTGCGCGGAGAGATTTCTCGTGATGTAGCTCGTGACATCTTCAGTGTGTTTGGCAGCGTCGTTCCGTTTTTGTTCCAGTTTGTTGAGGTACGCTTCCGTGATATCTCCGGTGACATAATTCCCATCGAAGATAGCCGTGTCGAAGTGTGTGAGCCCCGGCGCAGCCTCGGTAATTGCCTGTTTCAAATCTTCCAGGTCCTGGAAAATCAGCTCGTCGGCTCCAATATCCTTTGCCAGTTCCTGCACGTTCCTTCCGCTGGCAATCAATTCCGATCGTGCAGGCATATCGATCCCATATACATTCGGAAAACGCACAGGAGGCGACGCCGAGCAGACATAAACCTCTTTCGCTCCCTGTTCCCGCACCATCGCGATAATCTCTCGAATCGTCGTGCCGCGCACGATCGAATCATCGACCAGCAGCACATTCTTTCCCTGAAAAAACTTTGGAATCGGGTTCAGCTTGCGGCGTACCGACTGTTTGCGCTGCGCCTGCCCGGGCATGATGAACGTCCTGCCCACATAGCGGTTCCTCACCAGCGCGTCGCGATACGGGAGGTTCAACCGCGTCGCAATCTCCTGCGCCGCCACCCGGCTCGTCGAAGGAATCGGAATCACCACATCGATCGGCAGATGCGCCCACTCCCGCTTGATCTTCGCCGCGAGCTTCGTCCCCATGTTGATGCGGCACTGATACACCGACGCGCCATCCAGCACCGAGTCCGGCCGCGCCAGATAGACGAACTCGAAAATGCAAGGAGTCTTCTCATACGCCTGCGGGCTCACATGCGAGTGGACGACGCCCTGCATATCGATAAAGATCACCTCGCCCGGCGCAAAGTCGCGGTCCAGAGTAAACCCGCTCCCCTGCAGCGCCACGCTCTCCGAAGCAAACATGTACTCAGCGTCTTTGCCCTGGCCTCGAGTGCCGAACACCAATGGCCGAATACCATGCAGATCGCGGAATCCAATCATGCCCACGCCGGCGACCATCGCAATAGCCGCGTATCCGCCCTTGCATCGCCGGTGAACCTCTTCCACGGCCGCGAACACATCCAACTCCGTGGGCTTGACTGCTCCACGCCGCGCCAGCGCGTGCGCAAAGACGTTCAGCATCACCTCGGAATCGGAGCTGGTGTTCAGATGCCGCATATCCGTTTGGAACACGCTCTCCACGATCTCCGAGACGTTTGTAAGGTTGCCATTGTGCGCGAACATAATCCCATACGGCGAGTTGACGTAGAATGGCTGCGCCTCGGCCACCGAGGAGCAACCCGCAGTCGGGTAGCGCACATGCCCGACGCCCATATTGCCCAGCAGCCGCGCCATATTCCCCGCCTCGAAGACGTCTGTGAGCAGGCCATTCCCCTTCTCCAGGTAAAACCGGTCCTCAAAGCACGTCGCGATGCCCGCGGCGTCCTGACCGCGATGCTGAAGCATGGAAAGGCTTTCATAGAGAACCGAGCTAACCGCTTTATGCCCGAAGACGCCGACAATACCGCACATAATTCCTCACTGCCTGGCTGGCGCCGGAGTGCTTAAGTAGTTCGTCATGAACTCCTCCGGCGGGAAAAAAGTAGCTGAAGTTGCCGGTCTCCCTCAGTACATTCAGATTTCAGTTCAGCGTAAAGGGTTGAGCGGAGGCAATTTGACCGGGCCACTGATCCATCGCCAGTCGAAAAAATCGCTCTCTTCCATCATCTCTCATCCGGATGAGGAAAATCGCGCAAATTTGGGGGTCAAAGAAGATTTGTAGGCCAGGAAAGCCGCCCTGACACCACCAGACTACTTCCTTGGCGTAAAAAGTCAAGCCTGTGACAAAATCGCGGTAAGAGGCTCAATTCCGATGGTATTTTGCCGCCGTCGAGGCCGAAATCGACCCGGCATCGTACAGAAATCAAATACGATATACTCAACTTATAGGGAGTCTGGCGAATGTCCACGGAGCCCTTTTACGATCCGGCCCAGTCTTATCTGGGTTACTTTGAGCACGGCCCGCTCGGCCTCTTCGCCGGCACAACTCCTGCTTCCCAAAACATGAACGAGGTGCATGCGCATGAGCTATGAGGCCCGAAGCCGCGAGATAGCTGAGGCGTTGATTGCGATTGAGGGAGTGGCCTTTCTGCCCGCGGCGCCGATCACCTTCAAGTCAGGGATCAAGTCTCCGGTTTACTGCGACAACCGGCGGTTTCCATTTTGGCCGGAAGAGTGGGCGAAGGTGATTCACGGCTTAGAAGCTCTGATTGCCGAACGAGAGATTTCAGTAGACGTCATTGCCGGCGTTGAGGCTGCCGGAATCCCGCATAGCGCGGCGCTGAGTTTTTCGATGCGCTTGCCGTCGGTCTTCATTCGCAAAGAGGTGAAGCAGCATGGCACGAAAAAGCGCGTAGAGGGCGGCGATGTGACGGGCAGGCGGGTTGTATTAGTCGAGGATCTGGTGACGACCGGAGGCAGCAGCATCGCGGCGGTTGAGGCTCTGCGCGCCGAGGGCGCTCGAGTCAGTGATTGCCTGGCCATCATCAGCTATAACTTCCCAGAGGCCGTGGAGCTGTTCGAAAAAGCAGGCGTGCGCCTTCATGCGGCAACTACGTTTCAGGCGGTGCTGGAGTGTGCGCTGGAACGCAAGATGATCGACGAGGCTGGCGCGACGGTGGTGCGCGACTGGCTTCAGGAGCCACGTTCGTGGGCTCAACGGCACGGTTTCGAGTAGAGGGCGATGAACACAGCGATGCAAAAGTTCGATAGGCGGGTGGAGGCGGCGGGATCGCTGCTGTGCGTAGGGCTTGATCCCGAACTCGACCGCATTCCCGCGCGTTTCAGGGATGAAGAGTGGCCGCTCTTTGCCTTCAATCGGTGGATTATCGAGCAGACTCATCCTTATGCTGCCGCGTACAAGCCCAATATGGCGTTTTACGAGTTTCAAGGCTCGCAGGGAATTGCGGAACTCGAGATGACGATGAAGTACCTGCGCGGCGAGCATCCTGAGATCCCAACGATCTGCGATGCAAAACGTGGCGATATTGGAAATTCAAATCGCGGATATGCGACATCCATCTTTGATGCCATGGGTTTTGATGCCGTCACGCTGCACCCCTATCTCGGCAAAGAGGCGCTTGCACCGTTTCTGGAAAGGCGCGACAAGGCGTGCATCATCTTGTGCAGAACGTCAAATCCCGGAGCAGGCGAGTTTCAGGATCTCGAGTCTGGCGGCAAGCCGTTATGGGAGGCTGTCGCGATGCGCGTGAGCGCGGAGTGGAATGTTGAGGGAAACTGCATGCTGGTTGTCGGGGCCACTTATCCGAAGGAGATGAGAAGAATACGGGCGATCGCTCCGGCGATTCCGTTTCTTGTGCCGGGGGTGGGCGCGCAGGGTGGTGACGTGGCAGCGGCAGTTTCCGCGGGCCTGGACGCGCAGTGCAAGGGGCTATTGATCAGCAGCTCGCGGGCGATTCTATTCAGTCAAGATCCCGCGGTCGCGGCGCGTATTCTTCGCGATGTGATCAACGAAGCGAGAAAGGCTGCCCATGCTGCGCGTTGAGGGAAGGATCGCCAATCATGATCGCGAATTCGAGGGCGCGATAGAAATCAACACCGAGACCGGTCTGATTGAGCAGGTAGGGCCAGGAACGGGTAAAAGCGATCTTGATCTTGGCGGTCAGATTATCTTCCCCGGCTTTGGCGATCTGCATATACACGCGCGGGAGGATGCAAGCCAGTCGCATATTTATCAAGAGGATTTTGCGACCGTCTCCGCCGCGGCCATCCATGGCGGGGTGACGCATGTTGCGGACATGCCGAACAATCCGATTGCTCCAGTGGACGATGCAAGGTATGCGGAGAAGGAAAAATTGACGGCGAAGTCGGCCGTGCATGTGACGCTGTATGCCGGGATCGGACCGGAAACCAGCCCTCTTCTGCGGCATGTGCCTTACAAGGCGTTCATGGGGCCGTCGGTGGGAGATTTATTTTTCTCTTCGCGGGTGCAGCTTGAAAGCGTAATCGCCAAGTATTGCGGCCAGAATGTCAGCTTTCACTGCGAGGACCCGGAGATTCTGCAAGAGAGCAAGAACGCGGCCACTCATGAACAGCGGCGTCCGGCCAGCGCCGAAATCACGGCGACGGAGTTTGCGCTTTATCTGATTGAGCGATACGGCCTGATCGGCAAGCTGTGCCATTATTCGACCAAGGGCGGCCTGGAAAAGATCGCCGCGGCCAAGGCGCGTGGCGTTCGCGTAACGGCCGAGGCTGCGCCACACCACCTGTTCTTCGACGACACCATGCTGACGGACAAAAATCATCTCTGGCTGCGGATGAATCCTCCCCTGCGCGGCAGGGAAGACAGGCTGGCGCTGATCGCGGCGCTGCGCGAGGGACTGGTGGACTATCTTGCCACGGACCACGCTCCTCACACTCCCGAAGAAAAGATGGAAGGCAGGAGCGGCGTGCCCCATCTCGACACCTACGGCGCGTTTGCAACCTGGTTGATGGCCGAGCACGGGTTCTCCGCCAGGGATATTGCCCGTGTGTGCGCCTACAATCCGGGTTGCTTTGTGAAGGAGTTTTTGCCTCCGGGATTCGGCAAGGGATTTGGCGTGATCGAGCCGGGATATGTTGGTTCGCTCACAATTCTCAAGCCGGACGCGCCTGCCGTGATTCGGCGCGAAGAGTTGAAGACGAAGTGCGGCTGGTCTCCGTTTGAGGGATATACGTTGCCTGGCCGCGTGACTTACACCATACTGAAAGGCGTAGTTTACCCGGCAAGCTGAGGGAGGGTTACCCCCGATGGAAAAACTCAAGCACGTGATCAGCACGCGGCAGTTCGACGATTCGGAGTTCCTGCTAGGGCTCTTCGAGTCGGCTAATCGGATGGAGCGCGACGACGTTTTTCGCGCATTGACGGGCCCGTTGCGCGGCCGGATTCTCGCCACGCTGTTTTTCGAGCCGAGTACGCGAACGCGGTTTTCGTTTGAGGCTGCGATGCAAAAGCTGGGCGGCGGCGTGCTCTCCGCGGAGGACGCTCGCGACAATTCTTCGGCGACCAAAGGCGAGAGCATCGGCGATACCATCCGCGTGGTCAGCGGGTATGCCGACGTCATCGCAATTCGCCATTATGAGGAGGGGACGGCCGAGGCGGCGGCGAGAAATTCTCCGGTGCCCATCATCAATGCGGGCGATGGCGCTGGAGAGCATCCGACACAGGCGCTGGCCGATATGTACACCATCAAGAAAGAACTTGGCTGGCTGAGTGGGTTGCGTGTCGTGCTGGTTGGCGACCTGCTGTACGGGAGGACGATTCACTCTCTGCTGCCGTTGCTTTGCCTGTACTCCGGGGTGACCATCGATCTGATTTCGCCGTTGTCGTTGCGTCTGCCGCAGCAGTACCGCGATTATCTGACCAAGAAAGAGATTCCATTCCGCGAGGGCGAGAGGCTCGAAGGAGTCATCGAGCAGGCGGATGTCGCCTATATCACGCGCGTGCAAAGAGAGCGGTTTGCCTCGCAGGCGGACTATGACGCGGTCAAAGATGCCTATGTGATCGATGCGGAATTGGCAAACCGGATGAAGCCGCAGTCGATCATCATGCACGCCTTGCCGCGCGTCAACGAGATCGCTCCGGATGTGGACGCAAATGCCCGCGCCGCTTACTTCCGGCAGGCGAAGAACGGCTTGTATATTCGCATGGCATTGCTGAAATATCTGTTGTCCTAGAAGTGTTCCGGGAATATCATATGTATTATCAAAGAGTTACGCTGGTCGGGGCGGTCCGATTTGAACGGACGACCCTCTGCTCCCAAAGCAGATGCGCTACCAGGCTGCGCCACGCCCCGACACTCTTTGATTGTAGCGCGGATTGGTTTCCCGTTGTCATGGCGTCGGCGGCATCTGGGATTTTCTGTCCGCAACCCAGGTCCAATTATGCCCTTTGACATTCCACGCTTTGCCTTCAATATGCGTGCCTGAGATTCGACCTTTATATTCGACGAATTTATTGTTCATCTCTATGTAAATCGAATCACCATCCTGCTTCCACGTGCCGTTGGTATAGCTTTTTTTGCCATCCCAGTAATGCAAAGAGCCATCCGCCAGGAAATTGAAGATGTCGTTATCACCATCGGTCTCCACGACGGTCCAGGAAGTTCCGGCAAGGCTTGACACGGAACTGTTTGCGTAGGACGAATTCTGCGCGTAAGCAGTCATGAACAGGCCCAATGCCAAAGTTAAAAGTGCGGTGATTCCAATGTTCTTGACGGAAATTATCATCTTTTCCTCCTCAGGTAAGACGGCTAATTGAAAACAGGAGAAGTTTACAATATTTGCGGCAGCCAAGCTACTATTTTCGCCTGCTTCCCAAAACCGAAACTGATACGATGCTACAATCGATCTATACGGCGGCTGTAGTTCAGTGGCAGAACGCCTGACTGTGGCTCAGGATGTCGTGGGTTCGATCCCCACTAGCCGCCCCAACTTGCATTCACCGCAAGCGCCAACCTTCTCGATTACCGAGCCTTTGTGATCCTGAAAATCAAAGAAAATACAGGGTTTGACAACAATTCCTCCCAATTGCCGGCAGGGTTTCCTGCGTTTGTTCCGCGCCGCGGCCTGGCCAACGCCCACCTGCAGACAATTGCCGGAAATTATTACCCCCGGCCGGCCTTCCGCCTGACGGCTGTCTCGGAGACGGTCGAGGTAGACCCGGCGGATGGCAGCCGTGTGCTGTGCCATTGCCACTGGCAGGCCGAGCCTGCTGCACGGCTGACCGTGGTGCTGGTTCACGGTCTCGAAGGCTCGTCGGACTCCCGCTACATGCAGGGCATCGCCGCGCGCACCTGGGCTGCCGGCTGGAACGTCGTGCGGATGAACATGCGCACCTGCGGCGGCACGGAGACGTTGACGCCCACGCTGTATCACTCCGGACTTTCGGGCGATGTGGGCGTTGTGGTGCGCCATTATGCCGAGCGGTTCGGCCTGGAGCGAGTGGCGCTGGCGGGCTACTCAATGGGCGGAAATCTGGTGCTGAAACTGGCCGGGGAGTGGGGCAATTGTCCGCCCTTGTGCGCCGTGGCCGCGGTCTGCCCGGCCATCGACCTGGCTCCCGGCGCCGACGCCCTGCACGAGGGGCTCAACCGCCTCTATGAGTGGAATTTTCTGCGCGGGTTGTTGGCGCGCTACGAGCGCAAGGCGATGCTGCTTCCCGGCATATATGCAAGCAGGAAGGCCATCGGGCCGGTGCGCTCCATTCGCGAATTCGACGACAAGATTGTGGCTCGCTACTGGGGTTTCCGCGATGCCGACGACTACTATGACCGCGCCGCCGCCGCCCGCGTGGTGGACCGGATCGCGGTTCCCACGCTGATTCTGCACGCTCAGGACGACCCCTTCATCCGCCTGCTGCCCACAACTCGCGCCAGGCTGCTCGCCAACCCGCACGTAACCTTTATCGAAACCCGCCACGGCGGCCACTGCGCCTACCTTTCCCGCGACCCCGGCAACGAGATTCACTGGGCGGAGGCGACGGTGATGCGGTTCCTGCTGGCGGTGACGGCCGAGTCTCATGGAAGCTGACTGGGAGTTCGAACTGGGCCCTGATGCGGCGGGCCTTGCTGCGCCCGTGATCGAGGCGCACTGGGCGGGTTTTGTCGATCTGCGCCACCATCCTGAGCGCGCCAGCGATCTGCCTGAGGCCGCTCAATTTCCCGCATTGGCTGAGGCCCTGGCAAGGCTGAATGTCGCTGATTCTCCGGTCTGGACCTCGAAATGCGACCTCTGGCCGCGCCTGGAGCCGGATGAATTTGACCCCGACGAGCTAGATGCGCCGCCCGGCTGCGCTGCTCACGCCATGGGCTGTTTCATTGACCTGTTGCCTCGGAGCGACCAACGATGGGCGCTGCCGGCCATGGCCGAGAAGGCGTGCAAGCGCATCTGCGGCCTCCTCCGCGCCGCCCCGCTCCGCTGCTGCCGCGCCGATCTGGTCATTCGCCGCGCCTTCATCACCCCGGAGCTTCTGGACCTCGGAGTCACCGTCTACCTGATCTCCTGTGGTGCGTCCCCCGCGGAGGCCGAACGGACGCTGCAAGCTGCGCTGACTGTTTTCACAGATGCGCTCGGGCCCGCTCGACGTTAAAATATGTTATACGTGGGCGAGTAGCTCAATTGGATAGAGCACCGGCCTTCTAAGCCGGGGGTTGTGGGTTCGATTCCCGCCTCGCCTACCACTTAAATTCATTCGTTTGCCTGGAATTGGCGATATGGTCTGTGCAGATTGAAAATGGGTTTGTAGATGGCCTGGCATTCCGGTCTAGCCCCTGAGGGAAGATTGTTCCGGAGGGAGGCGAGGGTTTCAACCCCGGCAACCCCATCCACCAAAATGTGCTGTCATCCTGAGCGACCGTAGCGTAGCGAAGGGGAGTCGAAGGACCTGCTTTTCTATGGCTTTTTATAAATATTTGTCATCCTGAGCGGAGCATAGCGTAGTCGAAGGACCTGCTTTTTTTGCGACACTTCCAAGCCCACAAAAGCACCGTGCCCCATCCATTGCGCGTTCTTTGCGAAATGGGTGGGATACCACAACCCTCAACAATACCTTGTCCACCTGCACAAATTCAAAGGGTTAGCGAGAAGCGTCAGGGCACGGTTTTAACCGTGCCGCAAACCGCCTTAAAACAAGGGGTTTTAACCCCTGAGCGCGACGTCGATCCGGAGGGAGGCCGGGGTTTCAACCCCGGCAACCCCACCCACACGTTTTTTGAAAATCAATCCACGCGGCGTGAGCCGCGTTCAAATCCTGTCTTCCCGTTCAAGGCGCTCCTCATCCCTGCAATCCGGAGCAGGGAATCGCATTCAGCACTTGACAATGCTCTGTTCGCGTCGTATGCTTACAATGATGGCAAAAACGTTAGGACAACGACTCCGCGAATTGCGAGATCAGCAAGATCTCTCATTACGTGAATTCGCAAGAAAACTAGGAGGGCTTTCAGCGGCGCACATTTCAGATATTGAGTTCGGGCGGCGCTTCCCGTCACCGGAGCTTCTGGAGAAAATGGCGGTCGCTCTAGACGTGACTGTTGATGAACTGCGCCAATTCGATAGCAGGCCTCCAGTGGAGGATATGAAGAGGATGGCGGAAGCCAATCCAGCATACGGCTTTGCTCTTCGCAAAATGGTCGAAAAAAATATTACCCCCGAGGAAATTGAGAAATTGATCAAGCAAAAAGTCAGGCAGGAGAAGAGCAATGAGGACATATAGGAAAAGTACGGGACCGTTTGCTGAGTGCCCCTTTTACCCGAATTCAGACATCGAGGCAATCTGTGTAGACGAGTTGTCTAAGCTGGACCTGCTACCTGACCAGCCCCAACCGATTCGCGTTGACCGTTTCATTGAAAAGCGCTTTGTTCCGCCGTCCTACCAGGATTTGGGTGAGGGGGTATTGGGCATTACTAGATTCTCCGGAAAGGGAGTTTCCGAGATCATTATTTCAAGCAGGCTAGATGCTGAGGGCAGTAAGGTTTCCGAACGGCGCATCCGTACAACCTTGGGTCATGAGGGTGGGCACGGATTACTGCATACGCACCTCTTTGTGCTTGCCTCGGATAACCAGCCGCTCTTCGGCGATTTTAGTGATCCCAAGAAGCCCAAGGTTTTGTGCCGGGACTCCCAGTACAGCGGTCAATGGTGGGAAGTGCAGGCAAACAAGGCAATGGGATGTTTATTGATGCCGCGTCGTTTGGTCGAAGCAGCGATTGAACCTTACTTGACCGAGCAGGGTCTGTTGGGGATTAAGACCTTGAAGTCCAGTGGAAAGGAGAGAGTCGAGCGGGAATTGTCTGATGTCTTTGATGTAAACCCAGTTGTGGTCCGCATCAGAATCAATCAGCTATATCCGGAAATGAACACAGGACAATTAACACTATAGGTCTTTTTTTTGCCTCTAGTGTACGCACTGTATGCTTACGCATACGATAACAACTAACCGCCGCTTTGTCGGCAGAAGGGACAACACAATGTCAGAAGAGAAAATTGAGCAGGAGATTCACGAAATCCAGGAGAAGATCAGCAAGGACGAGCGCGAGATCGAACAACTTGAGCGCGAGGAAGAACGGCTTCTTGAACGCGAGCATGGACATCATGAACCACATCACGAGGACGTGAAAATCACGATTGACAATAAGGTCTACGAAGTAAAGCCAGGGGAATACAAGGTCACAGCACTCAAGGAACTGGCCGGTATTCCTGCCGCAAAGGAACTTGAAGAACTAATCAAGGGCGTTTTGACTCCTCTTGCCGATGACGCAACTATCAAGATTTGTGGTGGCGAAGTCTTTATGAGTCATGCCCGTCGTGGAGGCTCCTCCAATGTATAGTGCGGAGGAGCTTTCTGAGATCAACCAGCTATGCGCTGGCGCGAAGTTGATGCCCGAGGGCGACTCGGTATACATCTTCCTACCAGCGCTCAAGCTGCCCAAAGGATGTATTCCTACAGAAGTTGACGCTTTGCTTCGTCTAAAGAGTCCATTGGTAGATTACCCCACAAGGCTCTTCTTCGCAGCGATAGTTGCTTCAAAGAATAAACTCAATTGGAACTCCCTGAACATCGTCATTCTCCAAAGGAACTGGTTCGCATACTCATGGAAGAACGTCGCTGCGGATCGCCGTCCGATTGAACTTGTGGCCGAACATTTGAGGGCACTCGCATGAACGTTCATTTCAAAATGACTGACAAAATGAGGATGCAGGTTATAGCTGATCTCGAGCGCCCTCACAGATTTGCTGCCGAGCGTCTCGGCTTCTTCCGGTGCAGGGTGAGCTGGGCCAAGAGCGAACTTCTTGTACTGGTATCAAGATATCAACCCATTCCCGACGAACAGTATGTAAATGATACTAGCGCTGGATGTTTCTTCGATGAGAACACCATGAGAACCATGCTCCAGCACTCGCTAACGAACCACGAAAGTATTTTCCATGTGCATCTACACGATCATTTAGGGATGCCGAACTTTAGCCGCATAGACCTGAGGGAGTCTGCTCAATATGTTCCCGACTTTTGGCATGTGACCCCAGACCTACCTCACGGAACACTTGTGCTGAGTCGCAACAAAGCAGCAGGGCTCTGCTGGTATCCCGGCTCTCGCAAGGTGTTTGAAATCGCCCGTATCACAGCAGTTGGGCCACAAATCAGAAAGTTGGGGAAAAGACCATGAACAGTCGCTATTCCAGGCAGAGTTTTCTCGGGAGTGATAGCCAGGAGGTGCTCGCTGGTTGTTCTGTCGGGATTGTTGGTTTGGGCGGTGGCGGCTCGCACATTGCTCAACAACTTGCATATATTGGTGTCGGAAATATCACACTTTTTGATCCGGATGAAATGGACTGGCCGAACCTGAATCGGACAGTCGGCGCAACGACTCTTGATGCTCAGAAGCGGACACCAAAGGTCGAAGTCGCCAAACGAATCATCAAAGCTGCCAACGAGAATGTTTCAGTCACACCACTTTGCGGTACCTGGCAGGAGCATTTTGAATATTTTCGCGCCTGTGACATCGTATTTGGCTGCATCGATGGTTTACTACCACGTAAGATGTTGGAAGAGACTTGTCGCAGAGCATTGATTCCCCTGATTGATATTGGTATGGATGTTCACCTGGGAAACCCATATACGATTTCTGGGCAGGTGATTGTTTCTATTCCTGGCGAGCCTTGTCTTAGATGTATGCAGTTTATCCGCGACACAGACACAGCAAAGGAAGAGAGTAAGTACGGCCATGCCGGGGGTACTCCGCAAGTTATTTGGCCAAACGGCGCTCTAGCTTCGACTGCGGTAGGGCTTTTCATGCAGATGGTCACGCCATGGTGCCGCAATCAAGAAAGATCATTTTTCCTCGGATACGATGGAAACGCGATGACCTTCGAGCGCGATCAACGTTTTGGGTTAGTTGCTGGTGTTGTCTGTCCGCATTTTGGACAAGACGACTTGGGCGATCCTTTCTGGACACCCCAGTGGCAGGAACCTATCGAACAGAAAAATCCCACGCGCTTTGACCGGATGAAGAAGTGGCTTGGTGCACTCCTACAACACAGAAAGTGAGGACTTATGCCCTTCGCTCTCGCTTTTGAGCCGGTAACTCTGCCGTCTTTCTATTCCCTGTTCCCTACTCACTGACCCCTATTCTCTTGTCTCTGATCTCAGATTTATTTTCAAAACCTTGCTGATAATTATGTAGTAAACATGCGACTAAACTCAACAGAATGAATATGTTCCACGTGGAACATTTCCGCGAATTCTGACCCCTGATATGACTAGGTCATGACTAGGTCAAGTCCTCGATTTTTGCAGCATAATTTGTAATATTATTAAGCTTAACCTATTCATATAAAATAGATTAGTGCGTTTTTGGCGAATGGATGGAGAAAAAGAGCTAAAAAAGGCCCTCATAGCAGAAAAACGTGCGCTTATATGCGCATGTTTTGTCCTCCAAAAAACCCAAAACATGTGCATAGAACGACACACCAAAGCCGTGCGCCAGGTCCTGCCCGCGCCAAAATTCAGCCCAAAAATCCATCCAAAAACCGCAAATAAACCACTCCAAAACCATCCCAAAACTTCCAAATACCACTCCAAAACCACTCCGAAACTTCCAAAAACCACACCCATATTTACGCAAAAGTGTCCGGTCCGCACCAGCGAAATCATGGCTTGTCAGCTTAGCTGATGCGCTCAATCGCCATGGCGGTCGCTTCGCCGCCGCCGATGCAGATGGCGGCGATCCCGCGGCGCAATCCGTATTTTGCGAGTGCCGCAAGCAGCGTGGCCAGCATGCGCGCGCCTGATGCGCCGATGGGATGGCCGAGAGCGCAGGCGCCGCCGTGAACGTTGACCTTCTCGTTGGCCAGGCCCAGATCGCGCATGGCCGCCATCGCGACTACGGCGAAGGCCTCGCTGATCTCGAACAAATCCACCGTGTCGAGCGCCCAGCCGGTCCTTTCCAAGAGCCGGCGGATCGCGCCGATGGGCGCCGTGGGAAAGAGCGCAGGCGTGTTTGCGTAGGTGGCGTGACCTGCGATTGTCGCCAGCGGCACGAGGTCGCGGCGGTCAGCTTCAGAGCGCCGCATGAGCACCAGCGAGGCGGCGCCATCGGAGATCGCGCTGGAACTTGCCGCCGTCACCGTTCCGCCCTCGCGAAACACAGGCTTCAGATGCGGAATCTTTTCCGGATTTGCTTTCAGCGGCAGCTCATCGTGGCTCACCTGGCGTTGGGTCTTGGCTGCATTCACCGTGACCGGAACGATCTCCGCGGCAAAGCTGCCGTCAGCAGTGGCTTTTTGCGCCCGCGTGAGCGAAGCCACGGCATACTGGTCCTGCGCCTCGCGCGTAAACGTGTAGCTCTGTGCGCACTCCTCCGCGAACGCGCCCATCGGACGGCCCTTATCGTAGGCGTCTTCAAGCCCATCGAGAAACATGTGGTCCAGAACGCGTCCATGTCCCATGCGATAGCCGCTGCGCGCGCGATCCAGGAGATACGGGGCGTTGCTCATGCTCTCCATGCCACCCGCGACCATGATCTTCGCGCTGCCGGCAAGCAGCAGATCGTGCGCCAGCATGGCGGCCTTCATACCCGAGCCGCACACTTTGTTGATCGTGACTGCGCCAGTGGAAGCCGGCAGTCCGGCGCCAAGCGCGGCCTGACGCGCGGGAGCCTGGCCCAAGCCGGCGGAAAGCACGCAGCCGAAGAACGCTTCGTCCACAGAATCGAACGGGATCCTCGCACGCTCGACGCTGGCGCGGATGGCGATGGCGCCGAGTTCAGGAGCGGACAACTCCTTCAGATCGCCCAGGAACCCACCGATCGGTGTTCGGGCGGCGCCAATAATCACGACGGGATCGGGTGCGGCCATTCCTTGCTCCTGAACTGGAATCTCCTTTTTCGGATCCTATTCGTTTGGATTGTACCGCTCCTGAGGGGTATTGCAAAACCAAAGCTGCATTTGCAGTCGAAAAGGCGGGCGATTCTCCGACTTTTGGCATACGTGATTGCAGTCACTTTGAACGGCGCTCGCATGTCATACGATGGCATGCAGACTGGACAGGGGCCGGCATTTGAGCGGGGAAGGAATTTGTATGAATCTCGGGTTTATTGAGAACAAGACATACGACGAGATTTCAGTTGGCGACACAGCCAGGACGGAGCACGTTTTAACTACGGAAGATGCGATGGCTTGGGCTTCGATTTCCGGATTCAACTCCGTTCTGGAATCCGATGAACTCATCGATCGCGCCGTGAGCAGCATGCTTCCGACAGGGCCAAACATGTGGTGTGCCTCGCTCATCTCCGGTCTTTTCGCCACGAATCTACCCGGGCCTGGATGCTCACTGAAGAACGTGTCGCTCGCGTTCCATAATCTCATCCGTGTCGGAGATCGCATTTTCGTCAAGGTCGAGGTTACGGCCAAGGACGATTCTACAAAGAGGGTTACATTCGATTGCGAGGCAAGCAATAGCGCCGGCGCGTCCATCTTTTCGGGTACGGCCCAGCTTATCGCACCTTTGGAAAAGCTCCGCTTGTCCACGCTCCCGGTACCCCAACTCATTGTGAACAATCCCTATCGTCACTACCGCGGTTTGATCTCGCGTGCAAATTCCAGGCCGGCTGTGAAAACCGCGATCGTTTGGCCGTGCGACGAACTATCTCTCGGAGGCGCCATCGAGGCATCCAAAGAGGGGTTGATTGTTCCGGTTCTTGTGGGTTCTGAAACGGAGATCCGCGGCCTTGCGGAAGCGATGCAACTCGACTTGGGAACCATTCAGATCGTTGACGTCGACGATTGCAGCGCGGCTGCCGTGCGGGCCGTAGAGATGGCTCGCAAAAATGAGGTCCAAATGCTCATGAAGGGCTCTCTCCAGACTGACGAACTCATGAGCGCTGTCGTGTCGCGCGAAGGAGGAATGCGCACAGGGAGGCGCCCCAGCCACGTATTTGCTTTGGATGTACCTTCTTATCACAAGCCTCTCTTCGTAACCGATGCGGCCATCAACTTCCAGCCGGACCTGGAGACCAAGATCGACATTCTGCAGAATGCTATCGACATGATGCTCAAGCTTGAGGTCGTGAACCCGAAGGTGGCCATACTGTCGGCGGTGGAGTCAGTCAACCCAGCCATTCCATCGACGCTTGATGCCGCCGCTCTCTGCAAAATGGTTGATCGCGGACAGATTACTGGCGCCATCGTCGATGGCCCACTCGCATTTGATAACGCCATTTCAAGCGACGCCGCACGGATTAAGAAGATCAAATCGCCGGTCGCGGGAGACCCGGATCTTCTCTTGGTCCCCAATATGGAAGCCGGAAATATTCTCTTCAAGGAGCTTCAGTACCTGGCCGGAGCCCTGGCGGCGGGAGTTGTGGTGGGAGCTAAAGTCCCGGTAGTTCTCACCGGCCGTGCCGACGGAGAACTGGCTCGAACCGCGAGTTGCGCCCTGGGCGTCCTGCTGGCGAAGCCTGCGCCCGACCGGGGGTGAGCCCAAAGTCTCCTATCAGACGGCCCCGCGAATAAGGTTGAAAGCTGTAATCCAGATCACTGGATCATCAGGTCGCATGGCTGCCGCAGCGCCAACAATTTCATCAGTGGAATTCTTTTCTGAATTGCACCGTAAATTCAGCAATTAGGGCTTTACAACCGTTCTTCCGTTGCGCTATTGTGTACGGTAGTTTTTCCTGCATCGAACGGGAATGCCAAAGAGTAGACGGAGAACCCCTCTGGCCTCGCGGTTCCTTGCAAACTATTCTGTCTTGGCATCGCCGATCCGTTCGACGCCTCCATGACAGCGAATGAGTGTGATCCTATGGCGACTGTTTCTTCTCCCACGCGCGGCCTCGACAAGCTCTATCCCGATGCGCGCACGGCCCTCGACGGCGTTGTTCGCGACGGCATGCTGCTGGCCGTCGGAGGCTTTGGGTTGTGTGGCATTCCGGAAGCGCTGATCCAGGCGCTGCGCGACACCGGCGTGCGCAACCTGATCGTGGCCAGCAACAACGCGGGCGTCGACGGCTGGGGCCTCGGCGTGCTCCTCGAATCGCGGCAGGTCAAAAAAATGATCTCCAGCTATGTGGGCGAAAACGCCGAGTTCGAGCGCCAGTTCCTTACCGGCGAGCTCGAAGTCGAGTTCAGCCCACAGGGCACGCTCGCCGAGCGCATGCGCGCCGGCGGCGCCGGTATTCCCGGCTTCTATACGCGCACTGGCGTGGGCACCGTGATCGCCGAGGGCAAGGAGCTCAAGGACTTCGACGGCGCGACTTACGTCCTGGAGCGCGGCATCCGGGCTGACGTGGCGCTGGTCAAGGCCTGGAAGGCCGACCGGTACGGCAACCTCGTCTACCGCCGCACCGCGCGCAACTTCAACCCCGTCGCCGCCACCTGCGGCAAAGTCACCATCGCGGAAGCGGAGATTATCGTCAAGCCCGGCGAACTCGACCCCGACGAAATTCACACGCCCGGCATCTTCGTCCACCGCCTGGTCCACAATCCGCATCCCGAAAAACGCATCGAGCGGAGAACCGTTCGCGAAGGCTGAGCACCGAAACCCGGCGTCTTTTTTTAGTCACCACCGCCTCTATCACCACCAATGAGGCTAAGAGCTAGAAGCTAGCAACTAGGAGCTGTTTCCATGCCCTGGACCCGTCAGCAAATGGCCGCCCGCGCCGCCCGTGAGTTAAAGGACGGCTACTACGTCAATCTCGGCATCGGCATTCCCACCCTCGTCGGCAACTACATTCCCGCGGGCGTTACCGTCGCCCTGGAATCGGAGAACGGACTGCTCGGCATGGGCCCGTTCCCGCTCGACGCCGAAGTAGACGCCGATCTCATCAACGCCGGCAAGGAGACCGTGACCTTCATTCCCGGCGCCTCCATCTTCTCCAGCGCCGACTCCTTCGCCATGATCCGCGGCGGCCACGTCGATGTCGCCATTCTCGGCGCCATGGAAGTCTCCGAACACGGCGACCTGGCCAACTGGATGATTCCGGGCAAGCGCGTGAAGGGCATGGGCGGCGCTATGGATTTGGTCAACGGCGTGCACCGCGTGATCGTCATCATGGAGCACAACGGGCCCGGCGGCAGCTTCAAACTGCTGCCCGAGTGCAAGCTGCCGCTTACCGGCAAGGGCGTCGTCCATCTCATCGTCACCGATCTCTGCGTCCTCGACGTCACGCCCTCCGGCTTCGCGTGTGTCGAGCTCGCCGATGACGTCACGCGCGAGATGGTCGAGCAGCGCACCGGCGCGCCCGTGCGCTTCCGCTAAGTCTCTCACTGCTTATTGTTGTACCAATTTGGTGCCCCGTCCTTGCGGTCCGCCGCAGCGGGTTTTTTGCCGCCAGAGTGGGAAGCACGAAATTACACGGTCACAGACCTGGCGCTGCTTAGTGCCAGATGGGCTTCCGCTTCTCCAGAAACGCCGCCACGCCCGCGCGGAAATCCGCCTTAACGATGCCGGTCGCCGGTCGGGCTCGGAGATGGCCTCTTACCCCCTTGGGGGCCCTTGACGCCAGCCTCGCCACGCCTGTGCCTCTGTATGCTCTTTTTTCGCAAATATTCGCTCCCATCCCCCTTGACAAAGCCGACGCCGTTATAATGCTTATTGCACTCAGCGTGTCAGTGTAAATTTCGCCGGATGTCGTGCACAAGGAATTGAGCCGGGACCTGGCGAAAGTGGACGTGAATGGCGGGGCTATCGCCCTGGGCCATCCAATCGGAGCTTCGGGGCGCCTGTTTCTGGTGACCTTGCTCCATGAGATGCATTCGTACACAAGGAGTCATTTTATGGCAGAAAGTAGTGGTATTGTCAGTACGAGCAACGTCAGCGGGCCGGCGACGGACTCGCTCAAAGGCAAAGTCGCTCTGGTGACGGGCGGATCGCGCGGCATCGGAAAGGCTATCTCACTGGAACTTGCCCGCAATGGGGCAGCGGTGGCCGTCAACTTTGTCAGCAATGTGGCCGCGGCGGAGGCGGTCTTGGCCGACATTCGCGCCATGGGCGGCGAGTGCATGTTGGTGCAGGGTGACGTGTCTAAAAAAGAGGCCGCGCGCAGTGTCGTCGGCAAAATCCTGGAGGCATGGAAGAAGATCGACATCCTGGTCAACAACGCCGGGATTACGCGCGATCGCACACTGAAGAAGATGACCGATGAGGACTGGGAAGCGGCCATCTCGGTCAATCTGAACGGGACCTATTACTGCACCAGTGCCGTAATGCCGTCCATGATCGAGCAAAAATACGGGCGCATCATCAACATTGCCTCTGTCGTCGGCCAAACGGGAGCGTTCGGCCAAGCCAATTACGCCGCCAGCAAAGGCGGCATCATCGCGTTCACCAAGTGCCTGGCGCTGGAGTTAGCGAAAGACAACATCACCGCCAATGCGATTGCCCCGGGGTATACCGCTACGGAAATGGTAGAAGCGATGCCGGCAGAAGTTCTGGAAAAGATTTGCGCCAGGATACCGCTGCGCCGGCTGGCAAAACCTGAAGAGATCGCCAAGGCGGTTCTCTTCCTTGCCCGGGATGCGGACTACATCACCGGAGCGGAGTTGAATGTAAACGGTGGGCTGCTGATGTCCTGAGGCCTACTTGAATATCGTCGCGGATTTTGGAGCCAGCCAGCGAGCTACGGCCAGGCGCGCTCGCGGCTCCACTTCCCGCCAAGAACCCGATCTGCCCTCTGCCCGGACAAGCCCGAGCTATTTCGTCTGCTGCCGCCCCTCGAGCTCGAGCAGGTGCTGGCTGGCCTCCTCGGCATTCTCGTAAATGTGAGGAGCGACATTGCGCTCGGCCAGCGCGTCTCCGAGTTTCATGCGCGCGAACCCGCTGGTCGTGTAGCGGGTGACACCCGAGTAGCAATCCTCCATCAGTTCCTTCACCATGTCGGTATACGGCCCCAACAGCTCGGGAGTAATCGAGAAGTTGTCGTAATTGACAATGGTGTATACCTTGCCGGACGCCTGCTTCAGATGCTCGCGCACTGCCTGGTCGATGTGGCTGATCTGTTCCATGCTGCGCACCGAATAGCCTTCGAAATTGACGAAGAACAGATTCTGTTTCGGCTCGTAGCTGAGCCGGCTCTCCAGAGGCAGATCCAATAAATCGCTTCGCAGACCCATGGGCTTGGGCAGGAACAGGCGCGCGTCCATGAGCTTTGGCTGGTTCACGATGGGCTTAAAATCCATGTGCGCCAGGATGTTCTTTTCGATATCGATTCCCGGGGCTGCCTCAATCAGTTCCAGGCCATCGGGCGTGAGGCGGAAGACGCAGCGTTCGGTTACATAATGCACTGGCTGTCCGCGCAGGCTGGCGTATTTGCCGCTGAAGGTACGATGTTCAACCTCGTGCACAAACTTTCGCGTGCGGCCTTCCTTGATGATTTGCAATTTGCCGTCTTCGAATCCGAGCTGGAGACTGCCTGCCGTGAAGGTGCCGCAGAAGACCAGGCTCTTGGCGTTTTGGCTGATATTAATGAACCCTCCGGCGCCCGCCAATCTGGGGCCGAATTTGCTCACGTTGAGGCTGCCCTCACGGTCCGCCTCTGCCAGGCCGAGGAAGGCCAGGTCAAGTCCGCCGCCGTCGTAAAAATCGAACTGGTAGGGCTGATCGATGATGGCGTGGGCGTTGACCGCGGCGCCAAAATCCAGCCCTCCGGCCGGTACTCCGCCCACCACTCCGGGCTCGGCGGTGAGGGTAATGAGATCGGTGATCTTCTCCTCATTGGCCACATTGGCCACGCCTTCGGGCATACCGATTCCCAGGTTGACCACGCTGTTGGTCTTCAACTCCATCGCCGACCGGCGCGCAATCACCTTGCGCGCCGATAACTCCATCGGTGGGATGGCTCCCATCCGCGTATGAATCTCTGCGCTAAAACCAGGGTTGTACACGGTAGCGAAGGTCTGCCAATGGTAATCCGGCTTCTCCGCTATCACCACGCAATCGACCAGAATTCCCGGAATCTTCACCTGGCGCGGATTGAGCGTGCCGCTCTCGGCCACGCGTTCGACCTGGGCGATGACAATCCCGCCGGAGTTGTGGGCGGCCATGGCAATGGAGAGCATTTCTATCGTCAGCGCCTCGCGCTCCATGGTGATATTGCCCTCGGGATCGGCCGTGGTGCCCCGGACAATGCCGACGTTGACTGGAAAGGTTTTGTAGGACAGGTACTCCTGGCCGTCTATGGTCACCAACTCGACGAGATCCTCGGTGGTGCGATCGTTGATCTTGCCGCCGCCGTAACGCGGATCGACGTAGGTCCCCAGGCCGACTCTGCTAATGTGCCTGGGGCGATGGGCGGCGATATCGCGAAACATATGCGAGATCACTCCCTGGGGGAAGTTATAAGCCTCGATCTGGCCGGCAACCGCCAGCGCGCCGAGCTTGGGCACCAGGCCCCAATGTCCGCCAACCACGCGCTTCACCAGTCCCGCATGACCGAGGTGGTTCAGTCCCCGTTCCTTTCCGTCGCCCTGCCCGGCTGCATAGAGAAGCGTAAGGTTGCGAGGCCGTCCGTTACCCGGACCGAGTTCCTCTTCTGACGCCAGGAACTGTTGCTCGATGGCAACGGCTACCCCTTCGGGAAAGGCGACGCCCACGAAGCCTCCGGTCGCTACCGTATCGCCATCGCGAATCAAGCGCACGGCATCGGCGGCGGAGACGAGTTTGTGCCGCTCCGGAGAACGCGCGGAGGCCAGCGTGGCTATAGGGTGGGTCTGAAGAGAAGTGGTCAGAGGATTGGTAGGCATAGCAATTCTCCCTGCGGGTTATGAAGGCGTGCCTTGCGGCACGCCTTGGAGCATCTTGTCCTAACGCGCTGTCCAGCCCAAATCAATGTCCAGCGCCGCGCCGGTGATACCTGCGGCTTCGTCCGTGCACAGGTACTTCACCAGCGAAGCAACTTCGCTGGGTTCCAGCAGTCGCTTGATGGCGGCGGGTGCAAGCATGATCTTCTGAACTACCTCGTCCTCCGAGATACCGTTAGTTTTGGCCTGATCAGCAATTTGTTTCTCGACCAGCGGAGTGCGCACGTAGGCGGGACAGATGGCATTGCAGGTAATGCCGTTCTCGGCCTGCTCCAACGCCACGACCTTCGTCAACCCCAGCACCCCGTGCTTGGCCGAAATATAAGCCACCTTGAAGGGCGACGCCACTCTGCCGTGGAGTGAGCTGATGTTAACGATCCTGCCCCACTTCTGCTTGATCATGTGGGGCAAGGAATACTTGCAGCAAAGGAACGCTCCGGTAAGCATGACGCCAATCAGGAGGTTCCATTTCTCTTCGGGGAAATCCACCACCGGCGCCACGTGCTGCAGGCCCGCATTGTTGACCATGATGTCGAGACGCCCAAATTTTTCGATGGCGGCATCGACGAGGTGGCGTACGTCGTCGGGCGAGGAAACGTTTGTTTTAACAAAAAGGCTGGTAAACCCGGCCTCTTTCAGTTTCGCCACGGCTCGTTCCCCGCCGGGAACGTCCATGTCGGCAATCACGCAGTTCACGCCCGCCTGGGCGAGCGACTCCACGCACGCCCACCCGATCCCGCTTGCACCACCCGTTACGATTGCAACTTTTCCCTTCATGATGTGCTCCTTGCGACACTATCGTCCGCAGTTTGGTTCTGTCTGGATTCTGTGTGTGCCTTTGGCACACACTTACCGCTATGGATTCAATCGCGCTGCAGGGCCATGGCCACGCCTATGCCGCCACCGGTACAGAGGGAAGCCATGTCTTTCCTGGCATTGCGCCGCTGCATCTCTTGGAGCAAGGTCACCAGAAACCGGCGCCCCGAAGCTCCGATCGGATGGCCCAGGGCGATGGCCCCGCCATTCACGTTCACTTTCGCCAGGTCCCGGCCCAATTCCTTGTGCACGGCATCCGGTGAAATCTACACTGATACGCTGAGTGCAATAAGCATTATAACGGCGTCGGCTTTGTCAAGGGGGATGGGGCTGTAGATGTTTTTGTAGATGGTCTTGCCTCGAGGACTCGGCGAGAAACCCAATATTGATGCACCTTCCAGCACCAGGGCACCTGGGCCAATCCCAGGGGGTCGGGATCGCTGGTCTGCAAGTGATTGAAAATAATGGTCGGGGAGAGAGGATTTGAACCTCCGACCCCCTGGTCCCGAACCAGGTGCTCTACCAGGCTGAGCCACTCCCCGAACTTGGGTTGCAGGAGCGTATCTTTGGGGCGCGGCCTGGCGCTGATGGCCCCTCGATTGCGCTTGAATCAGTGTAGCAGAATCCGGGGTGTTGCGGGCGGCCACCCCGCTTCAGGCGCATATCGCAAGGGAAGTGTGCTTGCCCGGTTCCGGCAGTCTTTTCGCTAATTCATTCCTGAAGCGACTTTGTTGTACAACAGGGGTTAAGAAGATGGAGGTTCTATGGTTGACAGCCATGGTGTCCTAAAAGACAATTGGCTAATAGTCTCCTTGATGGCGGACCTTCAACTCCCCCGCTAACAAGTCCTGACAGGAGGTATCGTGAACAAAAGAATCGGAGTATTTGTGTTGACCATCGCGGCGATTCTATCGGCCGGAACTTTGATTGGCCGTGCGCAATCGCTGATGACGCACCATGTGCGCGATGTTGTTCTCAACGGGCAAGCGCAGTTTCTTGGGCGCCTACCCGAAACGCAGCAACTGCAATTGGATATCGTTCTGCCCCTGAGCGACCCGGCCGGCCTGGAAGCGTTCCTGAGCGAACTCTCCAACCCGGCCAGCCCGTTGTACCGGCACTACCTCACCCCGCAGGAGTTCACCGCCAGGTTTGGACCCAGCCAGGCCAACTATGACGCCGTGGTTGCATTCGCAAAGGCGAACGGCCTGGCGGTTGTCGGCGGCTCGCGCGATGGGATGGATGTGCAGGTCACAGCCTTCGTTTCGGCTATCGAGGCGGCCTTCCACATCAACCTGCGGACCTACCAGCACCCCATCGAGAACCGCGTCTTCTACGCCGCGGATCGTGAGCCCACTGCGGCCCTGCCTTTCCAACTATGGCACATCTCCGGTCTGGACAATTACTCAATTCCGCATCCCATGCTGGTCAGCAGGAACGTCTACGCGGCGGCTCATGGCATTGATGCGAAGGAGGCCGTGAAACATGCCACCACCGGAAGCGGCCCTTCGGGATCGTTTCTGGGCAGCGACATGCGCGCGGCCTACTACGGCGGATCGGCTTTGACCGGCGCCGGCCAGAACCTCGGCTTGCTCGAGTATTACGGCACCGACCTGGCCGACCTGAACACCTATTTCAAGAACGTCGGGCAAACCAACAATGTGCCGGTCACCCTGCTGTCCACCGATGGCACAAGCACCAGTTGCACCTGCCAGAGATACAGTTCCTCCGAGTACGAATGCACCAATGGCTGTGACGACACCGAACAGACCCTCGACATGACCCAAGCCATCGGCATGGCTCCCGGGCTGGCCAGCCTGGTGATGTATATCGGATCCACCGATACGGCTATCATCAGCGCCATGACCACCCACAGCCCGCTGCCCACCACCATTGGCTGCTCGTGGGGCTGGACGCCCGCCGATCCCACCACGCTTGATCCTTACTTCGAAAAGATGGCGGCGCAAGGACAGAACTTCTTTGTCGCATCGGGGGACAGTTCGACCTGGTCGTCGAGTAACGAGGCCTGGCCGGCGGACGATGCCAATGTTGTTTCTGTCGGCGGCACGGACCTGATTACCGCCAGCGCGGCAGGCCCCTGGGCGTCGGAAACCGCATGGGCTGACAGCGGCGGCGGCATCTCCCCGGACGGTATCGCGATTCCCTCCTGGCAGCAGCTCTCCGGCGTGATCAACTCCAGCAACAAGGGTTCGACGACCCTTCGCAACGGCCCGGATGTCTCGGCCAATGCCAACTTCACCTTCTACACCTGCGCCGACCAGGTCGCCTGCCTGGCTAACGTATTTGGCGGGACCAGCTTCGCCACGCCCATGTGGGCCGCCTACATAGCCCTGGTCAATCAGCAGTTGGTTGCCAACGGCGAAGCAACCATCGGCTTCCTTGACCCGATCATCTACCCCATCGGGGTAAGCTCAAGCTATGACACGGACTTCCACGACATTACCAGCGGCACATCCGGCAGCTATTCGGCAGTGGTCGGATACGATCTGGTGACCGGCTGGGGCTCTCCGAACGGGCAGAACCTGATCAACGCCCTGGCTCCAACGGCGACCAGTCCCACCTTCACTCTTTCCGCCTCGCCCGCTTCGGTCTCCGTCGTGCAGGGCAACAGCGGCAGTTCCACCATTACCTCCACGGCGGTTGACGGCTTTGACTCGGCGGTCGCCTTGTCTGCCAGCGGCCAGCCTACCGGCGTCACCGCCACATTCAGCCCCACCTCCATCACCGGTTCCGGCACGTCCACTTTAACCCTGGCCGTAGCCTCAACCACCGCCGTCGGCACTTACACGATTACGGTAACCGGCACGGGAGGAGGCATTACCCAAACGGCCACTGTAACGCTTACCGTAACGGCGCCGACGACTGGAGCCTTCACCATCTCCGTTTCACCCACGTCTGGTTACCTGTATCGGGGCCAAAGCGGGTATGCTGTCGTCACCACGACGGTCTCCGGCGGCTTTAACGCGGCGATTGCCTTGTCTGCGACGGGCGTGCCGGCAGGGGTGACCGGCAGCTTCAGCCCCTCGTCGATTGCCGCGCCGGGTTCCGGCACCTCGGACTTCAACTTGACTGTGTCCAGAACCGCCCCGACCGGCACCTACCCGATCACGATCAAGGGTACGGGCGGCGGCATCACGCATACCACAACCCTCACCCTCCAGGTCAGGCGATAATCCCACTTACCTGCCGCCGGCGCTAGCTGCGCGGGCGCTCAACAATGAAAGGCCCGGACTCACCAGTCCGGGCCTTTCTGCATCTACTGTCGAGGAGTGCTAGCTCTTGAGCGCCACGCGGATGTGCAGTTCCTTCAACTGCTGCTCGGTGGCCGTAGTGGGCGCGTCCACCATCAGGTCGACCGCCTTGGCGGTCTTGGGAAATGCGATGATCTCGCGCAAGCTGGGCGCGCCGGCCAGCAGCATCACGATGCGGTCCAGGCCGAGCGCGATGCCGCCGTGGGGCGGAGTGCCGTACTCCAGAGCGTCGAGGAAGAATCCGAAGCGCGCGCGCGCCTCTTCATCGGAGATTCCCAGCGATTGAAAGATCTGCTGCTGCACATCCTTGCGATGGATGCGTATGGAACCCGAGCCGAGTTCCAGGCCGTTCAGCGCCAGGTCATAACAGTTGGCGCGCACACTGGCCGGGTCGGTAACCAGGTTCTTCATGTCTGCCTCGTAAGGCGCGGTAAACGGATGGTGCGCCGGCATCCATTTGGCGGTTGCCGCGTCGTATTCGAACATGGGGAAGTCCGTGACCCAGATGGGACGGAAGGCCGCTGCGCCATCGACAGCCGCGCTTGCATCGCTCAGCGAAGCGGCCTCCTGCACCACCTTTTCGGTCACGCTGAAGGCTCCATGGCGCTCTGCGTATTTCTTGGCCAGCTCGGTGCGGAAATTGCCGGCGGCGGAGTAGACGTTGATCTCGCGCTCTGAGAGCCGGCCGGCGAATTTCGTGTCGCTGGCCTTGACCGGATGGGCCGGGTCGCCGGCGACGATGATGACAAAGTCGGCCTCGGCGGCGCCCACTAGCTCGCGCACCTTGACGGCGGCATCGGGAAAGCTCTTAGCCAGACGCTTGAAATCGTCAATGAACTTCGCGCCCTTCTTTAGATCGAAAAGCGGATGGTTGTCCTCGCGCTCCTTGCGGCTCAGTTCGCGCACGTTGGGAATGCGCAGCGCCACCACGGGCAGCGCGGGATCGATTTGCAGCGTGGCCAGGGCCTCATCCGTGAAGGCCGGGCGCACGTCGGCGAGTCCGGGCAGGCGCAGGTCCGGCTTGTCGCTGCCGAACCGTCGCATCGAATCATCGTAAGTAATGATTGGGAAGGGCGTGGGCAGCGTGACGCCAGCAGCGGCAAAGGCTGCCGCAAGAAACTTCTCGACCACGGCAAAGACCGTCTCCTGGCGCGGAAAGCTCATCTCCAAATCGACTTGAGTAAACTCCAACTGGCGGTCGGCGCGCAAATCCTCGTCGCGGAAGCAGCGGGCGATTTGGAAGTACTTGTCGAAGCCGGAGATCATGAGGATTTGCTTAAAGATCTGCGGCGACTGCGGCAGCGCGTAAAATTCGCCCGAATGTACGCGGCTGGGAACCAGAAAATCGCGCGCGCCTTCGGGGGTGGATTTGGTCAGGATGGGCGTTTCGATCTCCAGAAAGCCCTGCTGGCTGAGATTGTCGCGGATGGCCAGCGTGATGTCGTGGCGCAGGCGGAAGTTACGTTGCATCTCCGGGCGGCGCAGGTCCACGTAGCGGTACTTGAGCCGCACCTCTTCATTCTGGATGGCCTCTTCGGAGGGCGAAAACGGCGCCAGGCGGGTATCGTTCAAGACGAGGAGCTGGGTGGCTTCGATCTCGACCTCGCCGGTCGCCATCTTGGGGTTGATGGCGTCCGCATCGCGCAGGCGCACCTTTCCCACCGCGGCGACGACGTACTCCGGGCGGACCTGCTCGCCCTTGGCGTGGCCGTCGGGGGTCAGCTCCTTGTCCAGCACAATCTGGCTGATGCCGGTGCGGTCGCGCAGATCAAGGAAGATCAGGTTGCCGTGATCGCGCCGCCGGTTGACCCAGCCCATCACAACAACCTTCTGTCCGGCGTGGGCGGCGCGCAGTTCGCCGCAATAATGCGTCCGTTCGAGATTTCCCAGAAAATCGAGCACTACTCGCGTCCTTTATTCCCGTGGGGGCTCGGCGAGGAAAACCGCCAGCTCCGAGCGGGGAACCTTGGTCTGTATGCCTGTGGAGAAGTTCTTCACCGTCAGAATACCGGATTTCAGCTCATCTTCGCCAAGAATGACGATGTGGCGGGCGATTTTGTCTGCCGCTTCAAAGGATTTCTTCAAGCGGAAGCTGCCTTCGCCCAATTCAATCCACAGCCCCTGATGGCGCAATTCGCGAGCCAGAACCAGGGCGGCGGCGTTGATCTGGACCAGTTTGGTCGCATCCTTGGCGTCGCCCAGCGGAGCGATAAATGCGTCCACCTGCGGTAGGGCAGCCTTTTGGTCGAGTGCAGCGAGCAGGGTAAGCACCAGCCGGTCCTCGCCCATGGCGAAGCCGATCCCCGGCGCCCTGGGCCCGCCCAGCATCTCGCTCAGGCCGTCGTAGCGGCCTCCGCCCAGCAGGGCATTCTGCGCGCCCAGCCCGCCATGGGTGAACTCGAAGGTGGTCCGCGTGTAGTAGTCCAGCCCCCGCACCAGGCGATGGTTGAGCGTGTAAGGGACGCCGGCCGCGTCCAGAGCCGCCGTGACGGCGGCGAAGTGGGCGCGGGAGTCCTCGTCCAGTGAGTCGGCGATCACGGGCAGCGTATCGATGATGGGCTGGTCGTCCGGAACCTTGCAGTCCAGCACGCGCAGCGGGTTCGTGACGGCGCGGCGCTGGCAATCCGCGCACATCTGCGAAACCACGGGGACTAGCGCGGTCCGAAGCGTCTCGTTGTACTTGGCGCGGTCGGCGGCCGAGCCAACGGAGTTCAGCTCCAGCGTCCAGCCGGTGATACCCAGCTCGTCCAGCAGCGTGGCCAGCATTTCCAGGATTTCCGCGTCGCGCAGCGGCGATTCGCTCCCCGAAGAAGGCGGCCCGATAACCTCCGCGCCGATCTGCGAGAACTGCCGGTAGCGCCCCTTCTGCGGACGCTCGCGGCGGAACTGCGGGCCGATGTAATAGAGCTTCTGCAACTGCCCGCTCTCGAAGAGATTGTGCTCGATGGCCGCGCGCACCACGCCGGCGGTATTCTCCGGGCGCAAGGTCAAAAACTGTGAAGTCGCAAAGAACTGTCCCTCAAGCGGCTCAATGGTTATGTCGCCTCGCTCAACCCAGGGATTTGACGGAGCATTCATTGGGACTACGAGACGCAATCCGACATTGAACTGTCTCATGTCACTGTCCGGATCAGATTTTGCTAATTCCCTCCCTTTCAATAGCGTTGCTATCGCGTCAGATGAAATTGCCTGCCGAAAGCAAACAAGCTCCGGAACGCTGCCTGGTAACTGTTGGTTTGGCAGAAATACACCGCGAGTCACCTGCAGTTGAATGCCTATCGCGTTTAAT